>Ga0307507_10002755_pt1 | contig 35926 bp, 7 predicted proteins | sample 7_EM_MG_FD_207223 | JGI IMG/M metagenome (GOLD analysis project Ga0307507, IMG submission 207223) | Populus trichocarpa ectomycorrhiza microbial communities from riparian zone in the Pacific Northwest, United States - 7_EM | ecosystem: Host-associated > Plants > Roots > Unclassified | place...
TAGCCCACCACTAGCGCCTTGGCGGCTGGCCCTACTCTTTATACACAATACCCCCTTTTACCCTTCTTCTCTTCTTTATAGCACAACGTAGTTATTTAGTCTACTTTATTGCAGCACTGTAATAAGAAAAGCTAAACTATAAAGTAATAAAAAACTATTAGGGGCTTTGTTGTAAAAGGACATAAACAGATTAATTAGGTATAATTATCCCAAAATAGTAGCAATATAAGAAAGTTAAATCTATAAATTACCTAAAAGTAATTAGATATAGAAGATCTAAGAAGTAATTAGATATAGAAGATCTAAGAAGTATAGGTAGAGGATTTAGATACAGAATAGTACAAAAACAGAGAAGCTACTTATATTCTAAGGTTAATTATAAAAGAGTTTATTAAGTTATTTTATAAGGGACTAACTTAAGGACATAATAGAGCTATAGGCTTAGTGTTAAGACTTTAAGAGGAGTATATTATTTAAGGAATCTAGGGACTAGTGAGATAAGTTATAAAAGAATATCTAGATTGCTAAAGAAATAAACTAATAAGGCATAAGCTGTATAGAGGGCTATAACCTATTAAAATACCAGAGAGACTATAGGAAGTCATATTATAGGACTTTATTATTAAGTTACTAAAGTTAAAAGATCCTATTATAGGACAAGATTATAACGCAATCTTAGTAATAGTGGATAAGTTAACAAAGTAGGGATACTTTATAGCATGTATAGAAGAGATATTAGCAGAGAATGTTGCTAGAATCTATATTAAGGAAGTATTTATAAGACACGGAGTATTAAGTAAGATTATATTAGATAGAGATCTAAGATTTATAGCAGCATTCTAGGAGGTATTTTTAGTAGAATAAGGAGTTCGCGTAGTAACCTTAATAGTATATTATCCGCAAATAGATAGATAAACAGAAAGATTAAACTAGACACTAGAACAGTATCTAAGGTATTATATTAATCACGCACAGAATAATTAGGTATTATTACTACTAGTTATATAGTTTGCATACAATATAATACTATAAGAAGGAATAGGGATATTACTATTTAAGGTGAATTATAGGTATAAGCCAAGAATATTGTTATTACTATATTAAGTAAAGAAAACAAGTAGTACAGCTAAGTAAAGAATAGAGACTTTAATAAATCTTTATATAGACCTTAAAGAAATAGTAAAACTAGTATAAGAGCAAATAAAAAGGTACTATAATGCTAGGAGATCTAAGGGACCAGATCTTAAGGAGGGAGATAAAGTGTGGCTACTATATAAAAACTTTAAGAGTTAATAACTAAGTAAGAAGTTGGACTATATTAGACTAGGACCTTTTAAAATCACGTAAAGAATTTTATTAGTTATGTATAAGTTAAACCTACCAGCTAAAATGAAAATTTACCCTATATAGCACGTCGCAATGCTAGAACTAGTATACAGAAATGTTAAGCTACTAGTTTATAAGGCAGACACGTATAGAGGGTAAGAGGAGGATAAATGGCAAGTTTTAAAGATTATTAGCTATAAGGACGTAGATGATAAAACATGGTATAAAGTAAAGTAGATAGGCTACAGTAAGACTACCTAGGAGCCACTAAGTAACCTAAAGAATGCTATGGGAAAGGTATAGGAGTATTGGAAGAAAATAGGTTAGGCAATATTAATAAGGAAGGATTGCTAAAGAATGAATCACTTAAGGGGGACCTAGGAGGAGCAACTACTATATTACTTGAAGTTGTTTCCTTTTCTAGAGATATTACTCTCTTATTACCTAGCTTAGATAGGCCCTATTAAATAAGTTTCCACTCCTTAGAACAAACCTTCTTATAAACATGTTTAAGACACTAAAGATAAGTGTAAGCCAGACGCTGGGCTTTAAGGACGCGTGTAGACTTTTCTAAGGCATATTAAACCTTAAGCAGCGCGGAGGCCAGCTTACTATTAAGCTTTGCAGCGGCAGATTAAATATAAAACCCTATAATAAGTTACTTAGGGAACTTAAAGACTATTAAGAGTTATAGGATATGTATACTTAGCATTAGAGACAGAGCGAACATCGTAAGATAATTAAATGTTTGCTTTGGTACACTCTAAATAGAAAGAGGGTTATTAAGATAAAGGACTTGCCAATATAATGTAAACTAACCCCTCTTTTATATAATAAGAGTAAGGGATCGCTATTACTTCACCTAGTAATAGTATTAAGGAGATAGTATATAGGCGACGCTTAACCCAGGAAAGAGAAGAAGATGCTTTAGGTATAATAAGTAAGGATATTAACCAGATTAATTAAACGGACATTACACCTCTAGTAGACGACTTGGAGATGTTAGAAATCTTTAAGAATAAAAATAAAGAGGAGGGAGATGGTATTATGGGCAGCTTAGATACAATATTATAACTACTTAGAGAGGAGTTGGCGGAAGCTAGTTGGTTAATATAGGTATGGTCTAGGATAGAGCCGGTGGAACTATATAATGAGGAATAGTAACTAAGGTTACGTGGTGTTAAATGTATTAACTATATTAAATGGAAGGGATGTTATATTTAATATAGATAATATATACCTTATATACAAGAGAGGATTTCTTAGGAGTACGGTTGCGTATTTAAAAGACTACAGTCCCTACCGTAGATAGTTCTCTCCTTATAGTGAATCTTAGAATATAATTAGAGTTAATCTGTTAGGCAACTACTCCACTAGTTGTTATTATGTTGTTAACTTATTGTTTATACCTATATACCCAGCCTATTAATAAGCCCACCGTAGTTCCCGCTACAAGGTTCCGTTATATTAGATACTTTAAGCAATAGTGACTAGAACTAAAAGGAGCTAGATTCCTAATTAAAGTTCTTAGTAACTATAAAAACCTATAGTACTTTATAACCATAAAACAGCTAAGCCACTGTTAAGCCTGCTGGTTAGAATATCTATCCTAATTCTGATTCTTAATTATATACCGCCTAGGCGTTTAAGGCCAGAAGTCTAATGCCCTAACCCGACGTTTATAGGACGCACTAGCTTAAGAAGAAGTGCGCTTCTACTGTAATTAGACCCTACTTTACCCTAAGCTATTTAAACCTCCTACTAAAGATCTTATGGTATACGTCCTTAAAATGGCCGATTAAACTATTAAATAGATTATAGTTAACGAATATCTAAATAATGAGTTTATCTAAGAGACGCTTAAGCTAATTTAAGATGGCATTAGACGCTCTAAAAAGATTTCTCTAAGTAAATATAAAGCCTGCGGAAACTGCTTGTACTACTAGAACTGCTTGGTTGTCCCTAATTACAATAAACTTAAGCTTAAGCTTCTTAAACATATATATAATCTACTAGTAGCCGGCTACCTAGGCTAAGGAAAAACCCTAGAACTACTCTAATGGGAGTACTACTGGCTAAATATATATAATATAATATGGAAGTATGTCTCTAGCTGCTATACCTGCTAATAAGCTAAAGCTTTACATAAGATGTATAACGGCTTCCTAAAACTACTGCCTGTTCTGGACTAAAGATAGAAGGATATCTTAATTAACTTTGTTGTTAACCTCCCTATAAGTAAAGGCTGTATAAATATTATAGTAGTTATAGACTAACTATCTAAGATAAGACACTTAATTGCCTGCCCTAATATATTAATACCTGCTATTGCCCAACTGTTCCTGGATTATGTATGGAAACTTTACAGACTTCCTAAAACAATTGTCTCTAATAGAGGCCGCTAGTTTATCTTGGTGTTTTAGAAAGAACTAACTACCTAACTCTGCATTAAAGCACTGTTTTCTATAGTATATTACTTAGAAATAGATGGTTAAATGGAACGTGTAAATGCTATAATAGAATAGTATATTTGGATATACACGTTGTATTTATAGGATGACTGGATAGACTGGCTTACATTTACCGAGTTTACTATAAATAACTCCGTCTTAGAAACCATAAAGGTCTCCCTGTTCCTAGCTAATTATAGCTAGTACCTACAAATAGGTTTTAAACCCTTTAGTAATGTTCCTCGCCTAGCTTATTAGGCCTTATAAGTTGCAGAAGTAAACAAATTTGTAAAGAAGATGGAGGAACTATAAGAGTTCCTTACTAATGAAATGACATGGGCCTAGTCTATTTATAAAGCCGCAGTAAATAAGAACCGAACCCTAGCACCGGCTTACTAAATTGGTGACTTTGTCTGGCTAGACGCAAGAAATCTAAATATAAAATGACCTACTAAGAAACTTAATTGGAAGAACGCCGGCCCTTATAAGGTTGAAAAAGGTGTCTCTCCTTATGCCTACTAACTGAAGCTCCCTAATACGGTTAAAATCCACCCCGTATTCTATACGTTAGTCCTCTACCCTACCGCCCCTATATTAGATACCCTACCTAGATAGATCTAAGACCCTCCCCTACTAGTTAAAGTAGATGGTGAGGATAAGTACCTTGTTAAAAGAGTTAATAATATTAAGTACAATAAATGGAAATGTAAATATATGTACCTTATGAAATGGAGAGGCTTTACTAAGCCCTTATAGGAACCTATTAACTCTATAGGACTTATATAAGCTATAGAAGACTTTTACGAACTCCACCTAGAACTACTATAGCCCTATCTCGCAGAAGCTTAAGTTTAAAGGGGGGGTACTGTTATGGGACACCTCTGTAACCTTATATATATCTACCTATTCCCACCTGTTTCCACCTGTTTCCACTAACGTAGCCAAAAAAGACTGACCGTAAGATAACAATCTAACAGCAATCTGCTGCATTTTGCTATATTCTGCCAAGTCCACTAAATCCTACTAAGTTCTGCTAGGACCACTACTTAAATCCTATTCTGCTCTATATATGTATTAACTAAGTAACTAAACTAATAATATATACCCTTTCTTCCCATTTTCTTACCTTCTCTCCTTATATAACGTCTTAACTTTATTACACAGTTTATGTACATAGCTTAATAATATCTACTTCGCTATATATTATCACCACTTGTACTCACTCTATGACATTCCTATAGCAAGGGAAACAACTCTAAATACCTCGGCAGGTGCTCCTCTTAAGTCCCCCTTAGGTAATTTATTCTTTGGCAATTCTTTTTTATTAATACTGCCTAACCCATTCTCTTTTAATACTCCTATACCTTTCCTATAGCATTTTTTAAATTGTTTAGTAGTTTCTAGGTAGTCTTACTATAGCCTGTCTACTTTACTTTATACTATATTTTACCATTAATATCCTTATGCCTAATAATCTTTAAAACTTACTACTTATCTTCTTCTTGTCCTCTATATATGTCTGCCTTATAGACTAGTGGCTTAATATTTCTATATGCTGGTTCTAGCATTGTGATATGCTATATAGGGTAGATCTTTATTTTCTCTGGTAAGTTAAGTTTATACATAACTTCTAAGATCTTTGCTTTAACTATAAATGGTCCTAATTTAATATAGTCCAATTTCTTACTTAGTTATTAACTCTTAAAATTTTTATATAGTAGCCACACTTTATCCCCCTCCTTAAGATCTGGTCCCTTAGATCTCTTAGCGTTATAGTACCTTTTTATTCTTTCTTATACCAACTTTACTATATTTTTAAGGTAATTATAGAGATTTATTAATATCTCCATTCTTTCTTTAGCTATACTACTTATTTTCTTTACTTAATATAGCGATAATAATGTTCTTAGTTTATACCTATAGTTCGCCTTAAAAGGTAATATACCTATCCCTTCCTGTGGTGTTATATTATATATAAACTATATAACTAGTAATAATAATACCTAATTGTTCTGTGTATAATTAATATAATGCCTTAAATACTGTTCCAATGTTTGGTTTAGTCTCTCTATTTAACTATCTATTTGTGGGTAATACGTAGTTAACATTGCTACTTAAACCCCTTATTCTGCTAAAAATACCTTCTAGAATGCTGCTATAAATCTTAAATCTCTGTTTAATATAATCTTTATTAGTGCTCTATATCTTATAAACACTTCTTTAATATAGATTTTAGCTATATCCTTTGCGGATATTTCTTCTATATATGCTATAAAGTATCCCTACTTTATTAGCTTATCCACTATTACTAAAATTATATTGTAATCTTGTTCAGTAATAAGGTCTTTTAACTTTAGTAACTTAATAATAAAGTCCTATAATATAACCTCCTATAGTCTTTCTGGTGTTTTAATAGGTTATAACCCTCTATACAGCTTATGCCTTATTAGTTTATTTCTTTAGTAATTTAAACATTCCTTTATAACTTACCTTACTAGTCCTTAAATTCCTTAAATAATATACTCTTTTTAAAGTCTTAATACTAAGCCTATAGCTCCATTATATTCTTATATTATTTCTTTATAAAAGTCCTTTATAAACTTTTCTGCTATTGACTTTGGAATATAGGTTGCTTCCCTATTCTTATACTACTCTAAGTCTAGATTCTCTACCTATACTTCTTAGATCTTCTATATTTAATCACTCTCTAGTAATTTATAAACTTATTCTTCTCTAGTTGCTGCAATCTTTAGATAATTATACCTAATTATTCTATCTTAATCCTGTTATAGTAAAGCTCCTAATAGCTTTTCTTTGTTTTATAATTCTACCTTTCTACTAAGTGCGTCTGCTCTTGCATTTTTAGTACCTTTAGTATACTAAATTTTGAAGTGATATTCTGTAAGCATTTCCGCCTATCTAACCTGTCTTTGGTTTAGTTCCTTTATTATTAGGAACCCTATTAGGTTCTTATAGTCCGTCTTAACTATAAATAGTTTCTCTATACCTTGTAAGAATGCTCTCTATTCCCTAAGTGCTATAACTATACCTAATAACTCCTTGTTATAGATGTTATAGTTTAACTCTAGTGGTGTTATCTTCTAACTGTAATATGCTACTAGATGCTATCTATCTAGATACTTCTGTAGTAGGTATGCTCTTAGTGCAAAGTCTGATATATCTGTTTCCATAACTATTTCTAACTTTAGCTGATAGATCTTAAGGATTAGATCCTAGGTAAATAACTTCTTAAGTTCTTAAAACAGCTTCCTCTATTCTTATCCCCATATCTATAGTTCCTCCTTTTTAGTTAGTCTTATAAATGGCTTAATACTTTTTAACCACTATGCTATAAACCTTCTATAGTAGTTACAAAACCCTAGAAATAATCTTAACTATATTATATTCTTTAGTTCTTATTAACTCACTATGACTTTAACTTTCTTTAGGTCTATACTAATTTTTCCTAGTTCTATAATAAATCTAATAAAATTGGTCTTCCTGGTAAAGAACTTGCATTTTTTAATTACTACTAGCATCTTTTCTTCTTATAGTCTCTTTAAGACCTACTTAATATATTCTCCATATTCTTCCTTATTCTTAGAGTAGATAATAATATTATTAAGGTATACTATAATAAACTTATTAAGGTGTTCTCCTAACACACTATTAATTCATTTTTAAAATATTGCTAGTACATTTATAAGCCCAAACTATATTACTAATAATTTGTATAGTCCTTCCTTTAACCTAAAGGCTGCCTTCTATTTATCTCCTTCCTTAATCCTAATCTAATAGTATGCCTATCTTAGATCTATCTTTATAAAGATCTTTATATTACCTATTTTTTTTTATATAATGCTATTTAACTGTCTATAGTTAATACATATCCTAAGTTTTCTATTTTTCTTTAGGATAAATAACACTGGATATTCTGCCAATAACTATAACAGTCTAATGTACCCCTTTTATAAGTTCTCCTAGATAAACTCTTTAAGTGCCATTAACTTAGTTTTAGTGAGCTTATAAATTAGAAAGAACTTTAGACTAGTTCCTAGTTCTAACTCTATCTTATAGTCCCATATTATATATTCTAATAGCTTTTTACTTTTAGGTAACCATAACCTTTTACTATACTTATGGTATCTTTTTGGTATATAACTTAAGCCTTATTTAGTCTCTTTATATATCACTCTAACCTAGTACTATACCAACTTAGTTTGTTATTACATCTTGCGTTATTATATGTCTTTAATATTAACCTATCCTATAACCTAATTAATCCTTAGATTGTATTCCTATAACTAAGGCATTTCTAATATTGCCTTATCCTTTCCTAATAGTAGGATATTAAAAGACATTTCAATCTATTTTTCTTTAATAGTTAACTAAATAGGTCCTGTTTTAAGATTAATAATACCTCCTCTATAGGCTATTAGATCTCCTAAAATTATTATAAGTAAATATAGGTATTCCTTTTGTCTATATAGTAACCCTATCTTTTCCACTACTGCTGGTAATATATAGTTCCTTATTGCTCTACTATCTACTAGTGCTTTAAACTACTAATTACGCTATTTAACTTGTAAATTTAGGTATCTTTCTGTAATTCCCTTAAGGGTCTAAGGCTCTACTACTGGTTCCCTCTGGTCCTATAGGCCTCCCCTTTTCCTAACTATTAGCTGCTAGATCCTGTTTATACTTAGTCCTTTTAACTCTAGCTCTTATAGCTAATAGCTTACGCCGTACTTAACGTCCTTATAAATTTAGTATACGTTATTATAATAAAATGCAAAGTGTTTAATTAAACACTCCTTAGTCCCACGTAATATCCCTATATCTACGTTATTATACTCTAACAACCTAGTGCCCTTTACTATATAGTTACTTTAACTACCTCTATAGTCTCTAGCAAAATAACCCTATTTTTTATAATTTATGCAAGCTCCTTTTTTAAACCATTCTTTTTATTATAGAGTCCGCCTAAACGTCTTCTGCTATTAAGATCCCTAGTTTAGCCTCTACTCCCTGGTCCTATAATTGCTTAATCCTTAACCTCTAGGTTTTTATAGTTTCTTATTCTATTGTTTGGATTCTTTAGTACCGCTTAAGTCCATTAGTTCCGGCCTGTTCTATAGTTTATAACTCTATATCTACTAATGCGTACTCTGCGCCCTATATAACTATAGAACTCTTTCTTACCCTTTCTTAGCTTGTTCCCTTTAATAGATCCTATTATTAATCTTTATTATTTAATCTATTAAGTCTCTTAGACTTTCTATATCTTTTATTAAGATAATCGCGTCCTAGACTTTAGCCTTAAGTCCCTGTTTATACTATGCCATTAGCGCCTTATTATTCCACTTAACCTATATTATAAGTGTCTAAAACTATATCGTGTACTTAATTACTAAACTACGTTATACTAAGTTCTATAGCTTTCTTTCTGCTGTTATTATCACTTCTAGGTTTCTAAACATCTATATTAGTCTTTCCGTAAACCTGTTCTAACTTAAGAACATATACCATATATCTTAGTTAGTAGTTGTTATTCTGTGAACCTAGATTTCAGTAAGGTAAGGTTTAAACCACTTAAGTGCCCTTCCTATTAAGAATAGTCCTGTATACACTACCTAATCTATAGTTATTGCTAACTTTGCTCCCTCTTATATAACCTTAAAGTACATTTATATTAGAAATCCCTTAAGTTTTAACTTCTTACCTAAAAATTGCTTAATTAACGGTAACTTAACCTTGGCTACTCTAATACTATTAATCCTTTCTTTAAGTACTTTGTTGTTGCCCTATAGCTAGTTAACTATTTCCTATAACTATTTAACCGTAACTAGTTGCAAATTAGTGTCCCTTATACTAGTGTCCCCGCTAGTACCTAAGGTGGTTGCCGCTGTCGGCATTAATGTAACTGGTGCTTTTAGTGGCATATTATTTGACTTGTTAATACTATAACTGTGGTAGTAAATGTGTAATAAAGCCTTGTAGCAGGAACTACGGTAGACTTGTTATTGGGCTAGGTATATAGATATTAAACAAGTTAATAATGTAATAGTAACAAATAATAACTGGTGTAGAGTGATTGCCTAACAGATTAACTCTAATTGTATTCTAAGATTTACTATAAAGAAAGAACTATCTAGGTAGGGACTGTGGTCCTTTAAATACACACCCTAATTCCTAAGAAAGTCCTTGCTCTATTTACTTTATCTACTCTATTCACTCTACCCTACAGACATTATAGATTACACAGATCACACAGATCACATTATGTGATCTCGGTTACCATTCCTCATTACATAGTTCTACTAGATCCATTCTAGACTATGCCTATATTAACTAACTAGCTTCTGCCGACTCCTCTCCAAGTAGTTATAACATCGTGCTTAAAGCGTCTGTAATATAAATAGTGGAACAATAAAGAATTAAAAGGGCGTATTTTACTAATAAGCTTAAAAGACATCCTAGAAAATATAGCTCTAGGAGAAATAGTATATACTTTATACCTAAAGGAGTGTTGAGTCTAACCTCTATTCTATAGCAAGATAGGTATAGATCCTAGTATAGGCGATAACCCTTCTATAATAGATACTTTATAGGGAACTGCTAGAGAGGTCGCAGAGATACTATAGGGAGGTAGCGATCTTAAAGATTTTATAAGATACTTCTACCGCTATAGGTTACTCTAGCTTAAGTAATATATAGAAAGTATACTATAATACCTTAAACGCTATATTAAAGAGTTCCTTACCCTCTACTGGCTACTATATAAAACTGTTTAACGTACAGTGGCAACTATATATAAATAACTACTATAGCGCGCGACGCTACCCGTAAGTGTCCTAAGGGACCTTTAGAACCTACCTAATAATAATATAAAGGACGAACGTGACCCTAATTTATTAAATATCCTAGTAGGCCTAAGGGACTTATTAAGGGTATTTTTAGGTAAGTGAGCAAAAGTCCTTTAGCGGAACTTAGAATATAATTATATAATTAATCTAAAAGAAGGCAAATAACCACTGAACCTTTCTATCTATAACCTCTCTTATAAAGAACTTAAGATCCTATAGAAGTACCTTAACAGCTTACTAAAAAAGGGATAAATATAGCTTAGTAAGTCGCCGGTAGGCATACCAATTATTTTTATCCTAAAACTAAATAGAACTACAAGGCTATATATAGACTATTGCGGTCTTAATAAGATTATAATTAAGAACTATTACCCACTACTACTGGTTAGTAAAATGCTAGATTAACTATTTAGGGCAAAGATTTTTATAAAGCTAAATCTATAAGACGCCTATTATAGGCTTTATATTAAAGAAGGGGATAAATAGAAGACCGCTTTTGAAACCTAATACGGCCACTTTAAGTATCTAGTAATGCCCTTTAGGCTAGCTAATACGCCTATAATATTCTAATCTACTTAGAAAATAAGAATTAGCATAAGCAATATACCCGCAAAGTACTGGAACGTTTAGATAATTAGGGCCTCTATACTAAGGCGTTAAAGTATATCTTTAATACTAAGCAGGTTAAGTTCCTAGGGTATATTATAATGCCTATAGGTATAGTTATAGACCTAGTACGGGTATAGATAATCTAAGAGTAGCTGAAGCTAGAGAGCTACTAGGATATTTAAGTATTCCTAGGCTTTGCCAATTTCTATAAACGCTTTATCTATAACTACTTAGATATTGCCTAATACCTATTTAACTATATTACTAAAGCTTTTTAAGATCTGGCCTAAAAAGTAAAAAGCTTAAAGGCAGAAAGAAAGAAAACTAAGAAGGAACTAACTAAATAGTATAAACTATAGATATAGCCTAGAAAGGTATAGGAGGCCTTTTAGGAACTATATATAAAGTTTACAGAAGCTTTACTATTATAGCATTTTAACCCAGATTAGCTACTAATAATGGTTACTAATATATTAAATTTTGCCCTTATTAGTATCCTACTGTAATCTAATAGGCATTTAAACGCTACCTAGCTTTACTAGAAACTAGTAGTATTCTATAATAGAAAATTCTAGGGACCTAAAGTTAGGTATTATACTCACGATAAGGAACTGCTAGCTATAGTTAACTACTTTAAACAGTAGCGGCACTATCTTAAGCACGCGAGCCATACTACTTATATACTCTTAGATTATTATAATCTACGCTACTTTATAACTATAAAGGAGCTTATACCTTAACAAGCTAGATAGGCAGAAGAGCTTATATAATTTAACTTTAAGATTAAATATAAGTTAAGGGAAAATAACCCTACTAATAGACTGTTATAATAGCTAGACTATACTAAAGGCTTTAAAACAGGAGAAGGAAAATAGATAATAGATATCTTACTCCTTATATTATAGAACAAGCTCTAGGTATAGGATGCTTAAGCACCCATAGCTCCACACACTAAGTTTTAGGCGGTGTAAACCCTATTAGCTTTTACTACTATTTTAGCTAGTACCCAGTTTATAGCCAATAAGGGTCTAAATATACCTAGATAGTGTCACGGCACTGACCTGACGCGTTGTTGTGGCTACGCGTATGTATGAGCACGGACCTAACCCCTGAGTGATACGTATATATACCGCCTCACCTCTGTACATAGATCCTTATATGATATCGTTTGTCAATGTTATACAGTCACCTTATACCTTGACCATCCGCACGTACTGTGATAGATAGGATGTCCCTAATATAAGTTTGGAACCTAGTAATACACTACTAATTACTAAGCTATTTCTTTAAACTAATAGCAAAGCTAAAGAGTAATTAGAACTTAGAGCCCTATAATAACTAAAGGACTTTAACCTTATAGCGGCCTTCCTAATATATGCATATTAGAGAGTTATAAGATCTATAGTACTATCTAGTTATATATTTAGAGCAGTATAAAACAAAACAGTTTTTACCTAGGAACTATCTAAAAGGTTAATAGATCTTATCTATAAGGTATAACAGAGGGACGCCTCCTATACTATCTTTAATGTGGAAGTAGACTAGAAATATAATAGAAAGGAAGCTACTAGGTATTACCATTAGGAGCTAGACCTAATAGGCCTACTATGTAGATATAGCAAGGTTTGGGTACTATAGGAAGCAAATCTATAACAGAAGATCCTTATAAGAAATTACAATAATCCTCTAGGCGGCCACTATAGTTAAGCCAAAATAGTAAAATTACTTTAATGTAAATATTACTAGCTAAAGCTTAAGTAGGAAGCAAAGGAGTATATTAGCCACTATAAGAAGTGTTAAGTATATAAAATCCAAAGGTATAAGCTATAGGGTTTACTTAAATCAGTTCCCCCTACTAGTAAGCTATAGCAATAAAAGAAACTAGGCTCTTCTCTCTTTCTAAAAAAGCTATTTTGTATATAAAAAGGAAGAGAAATACTTTTTCTATTTCTAAGTAGGACAGGGATAGCTACTAGAAAGTGGCTAATAACAGTAGGATCTATAGAAGGAGGTAACTCCTACTAGGCTCCTAGTAAAGAGATATTAGTGAGTAAAAGGACAGAAATAAATTATAAAAGGACAGGGTTAGGCGTTAGGATTTCTTATTTCTTAATAGTTTTCTACCGTTTTCTTATTCCCTAGTAGTTGCTTATAACTTAGTGCTTTACTAAGGAACTGTAAACCCCTAGTTTAGGGGTTTATAAACTACTAGGACATAGTTACTAGTATATGTTAAGCTGCCCTAAGGGATTTATGTATATAGGACTATAGCGCCATAGCCTAGAGGCTGTATGCGCAGTATTGTATGTAGTATAATATAATGGATAAAAAAAAGCTATAGTAATATTATACTATAGACTTTATTACGGATCTCCCGCCCTTAAAAAATAGGCAAGGATAAATATATAATTCGGTCCTGGTACTTATTAATAGGTTTTTAGAATATATCTAATACCTTCCTATTAACAAGACAATTAATATATAAGCGCTTACTAGCCTAATTAAGGAGAAATTCTTTCTTAAAGTAAATTAGCTATACTCTATTATTACTAATAGGGGCAGCGTCTTTATAAGCCAGTACTGGTTAAATCTATGCTTTTATTTAAAAATAGACCACCGCTATAGTATAGCTTTCTATTTATAAATAAATAGGCAAATAGAACGCTAGAACTAGGAACTGGAGTCTTATCTATAAATATATTTAAACTACTAGTAAGACAATTAGTATAAGCTACTTCCGTATATAGAGTACGCTTATAACTTAAAGCAATATTTATTATATTAGTTTATACCAATCTAAATTGCCTATAGCGTCTAACTATTAGGATTTAATAGTATACCTAATAATTACTAGCTAAGGCCGTATAATTAATTATAGGATCTGTTATAGAATGCGGGCAATAGCTATAAAGCGTATGTGTTTAGGGAGTCTATAAGACGTTGCGTGATCGATTGTAAGGGTCAAGGGTGTAAGGAGGTAATATACCCTCGCGTAGCTGACATAAGCTATATATAAGGTGTACGTAAGAGCACGGGGTTCTCCTATAAAGGCCCCTATAGTTAGGCTCTATAATACTACCCCCCTTTCTATTAAGGCGGAGCTCTGGCGACGCTGTAGTTACTATATATATATAGGGGGAAATGCTTAGGATATCTAGAAGAAGAAATATTGTTATAGGTGTGACGGGCTTATATAGGTGCTTTTAACTTAAAGCTTATAGGTTGCTACTATGTGAAGGTCTAGGTTATAGAGGGGAAGGAGGCTATTAGGGACTTGGTAAGGTGTAAGGGTATTATTAAGGCGCTAGTAGCAAGCAAGCCAATAGCGATTTTCCATCCTAGGGATGGAAAATCTTAATTAGCTGGCTTTTCCTTAGTGTCTAGAATCTAACTAATTAGACAACTTTAACCAGCGGTTAAAGTTCCTTGACATCTTATTAGAGTAGTTATGTGACGGTAATATATAACGATTTAGCTGTGATGGCTCCTATAGGGGATTAGGTATGAAATCTCTGCTTAGGCCTAGTTTCTATAGGTTTGCGTGGTAGAAATCGCTAATTAAATATTTTACGTTTTTAAAATCTTCCTATAGTTGCCATTCTGGCTAATCTATGTTAAATCCTGTATAGGTAGCTTTATAGTAGAGCCGCCGTCCTCTACCTTTGCTAAAGTATTTAGAGTTAATAATTTGTTTAACAGTCCACTCCTTATGGTTCTTATCTTTATTCTTATTTTAGATTAGTACCAGTAGGGGTTTAGGCTATATTTATTCTAGTAGAGGGTTAGGCTAATAAAGGTATAGTAGCTATAGGTAAAATATGGGCTATATCCTATAGGTAGCTAAGGCAGGCGGGAGCTCTAGTTTATATATAGCTCCTCTATTAATAACTTGTTTAATTTAGTAGGGGCTAAGGTTCTTGTAATTAAGTGACTTTATAGGTCTCTGTATAGAGATATTGCGTGTATTTAACTATACCTAGTCGCTAACACGCATCTTAGGTAGTGGTATTCTATAATAGTTAGCAAAGTAAGCTTATTTCGCTTGGGCCTAGGCCATCTCTTCTTTATAGTAGTTAAGTAGGTCTTTTATACAGTCTGTATATTAATCGGCAAGTAGTATCTTAAGGCGTTTTCTATATGGCAGTTTCTTATTAATAGGCTCTGGTGGCTCTATACTGGATTATAGGTAATATCCTTTATTTATAAAAAATGGGGTAAGTCCTATAGTGGCTAAGATATAGTTGTTTACTGCGAATTTACCTAGTAAAAGGTGGTCTACCCAGTTATTCTAACTATAGGCGACTACCTATTATAAGTACGCCTTTATACTAGCGTTAGCGTTTTCTAGTTATCTTACAGTTTTATGGTAAAAGGATATAGATATCTTAACGGAGATACTAAGGCATTAGTAGATCCGCCTCTATACATTAAAGTTAAATTATGTGCCTTAGTTAGACGTGATAGAGTTGGGTAACCTATATAGTTAGTAGACTTTGTAGAGGAAGGCGTTAGCAATGTCGCTTATAGCTACGCTTTTAGTTAGGACGTAGTGGCGTTCTTTTATAAGTCGGCATATTATTATAAGGATGTTCTTATAGGTTCGGCCATGTTATTTATAAGGCGGTAGGTTAATAACAAAATCTATAGTAATATCTGCCTATTGGCGTATAGGTACTAGTAGAGGGTCTAGCAGTCCTTGGTACTTTATGTAAAATACTTTAGTACATTTATAGCTATAGTAGGCGTTTATAAAGCATTTAACTAAGTCTATTATTTTAGGCCAGAAGTAGTATTGGCTGAGGAGCTTATAGGTTCCTTCTTTGCCTAGGTGGCCGCTTAATTGGAGGTTATAGGCCATTTAAATTAGTTGCTGTTATAGGTCTTCTAAGTTAGGGATAAATAGACGGCCTCTATAATAGAGCCTATTCTCTTTTACATCTAAGGCTGCTATATTAATTTGGCCTAAGCTTTTAAGGTTAGTAGGCAGCATATAGGTGCTAATAATCTTTATGGTAATTAGTTAATATAGTAATAGGTTAATAGAGGTGTTATATGCTGTGGTAATAAGCTTGTTAATTTTAGGGAGTAACTTTAGTTCTATAGTATAAAGCTAAGGGGCGGTTAGTTCTGTCTTGGGTAGTATACCTAGGGCTAAGTTTTATACTTTTAGGATTATTTATTGTTAGAATTAATTATAAGGGTTATCTTCTAACTAAGAAAGGTTTTATAAACAGTGTATTAGGCTATTAGGCTTAGTACCTTATACTCCTAGTCTATATGCAATTTTAAAGTTAAAACTAGAGAGGAATTCGTTCTAGCGTGCTTGGCGTTAATTTAGTTACTTTATGGTTATAAAGTACTTAAGGTTATAATAATCCGTAAGGACTTTAGTTGGCTAGTTAGGTTCTACTAAGGAAAGTTCTAGTCAGAATTCTTTAAACATTTATATAATTACAAGAAGTTCCTTATTATAGATCTTATAGTTATATTCTTATGGTATAAGCTTAAATAAGTAGAATATGACTAGGTAGAGGAGACTGTTATTACCTATTTAGGAAAGGACGCCTGCGTTAATGTGGTCTAAGGAGTTAGTTTTAAGATAGAGTTATTGTCCTGGTATAAAGTAAGCTAGGATAGGTGCTTTAGTAAATATATCTTTTAGGTCTTAGAACGCCTTTTTATATTTAGGCGTCTAGATAAAATATAGATATATTTTCCTTCCTTTTATAGAAAGGCCCTTTATTTATATTATTGCTATAAGTGGTGCTATAACACCTAAGAAGTTATATATAAATTTCTAATAGAAGTTAGTAAAACTAAGGAAGGCTTATACATCCTTAATATAGGTAGGGGTTTGCTATCTAGTAATTATATATACTTTTTTAGGGTCTATATGGACACCCTTAGTAGTAACAATTAGTCTAAGGTATTTTACTTCTGTGACTAAGAATTCCCACTTCTTTAAGTTAATATAAAGTCCTACGTCTTTAAGGCGCTATAGAACCTTTTAAACGTGCTTAGTATACTTAAAAGGGTTATTGCTGTAAATAAGTATATTGTCTAGGTACGCGGAGTAGAAGTCATTAAGGTAGTCCTATAAGGTATTATTAATATAGCTTTAGAAGCTGCCTAGGCCGTTATATACGCCAAAAGGTATAATAGTGTATTTAAATTGGCCAAAGCGCAATATAAATGCGGTTTTCTATTTGTTACCTTCTTATATTTAAAAGCGGTTAAAGGCGGCAATAATATTAAGCTTGGTATAGATTTTGGCTTAGCTAAGCTGTTTAAGGGTCTCGCGTATAAGCGGTATAGGGTATTAGTTTTTAATTATAATAGCATTAAGTCCTCTATAGTTAACATAGAATTAAATACCTCCTCTTAGCTTTTTAGTAAGGATGTAACAGAACCTTATAGCAAGAACTACGGTGGGCTTATTAATGGGCTAGGTATGTAGGTATAAATAATAAGTTAATAACGTGATAATAACTAGTGGAGTGGTTGCCTAATAGATTAACTCTAATTGTATTCTAAGATTTACTATAAAGAGAGAACTATCTGGGTAGGGACTGTGGTCCTTTAAATATATAACCATACGCCTAAGAAATCCCTTTGCTATATAAGGTATGTAAGGTATATAAGGTATATAATAGACCTTATAGAGCTTATAGAGCTTATAGAGCTTATTATATAACTTGGTTACCATTCCTTGTTATATAGTTCCACTAGCTCCATTCTGGACCGTGCCTATATTAACTAACTAGCTTCCGCTAACTCTTCTCTAAGTAGTTATAATACTGTACTTAAAGCGTCCGTAATACTATCTCCCTCCTCTTTATCTTTATTCTTAAAGATTCCTAATATCTTTAAGTCGTCTACTAGAGGTATAATGTCCGTTTGATTAACCTGGTTAATATCCTTACTTATTATGCCTAAAGCACCTTCTTCTTCTTTATCCTAATGGCGTACTTGCACTATGGCTACCGTACTATCACTTAGTAAAGTTATATCTCCTTTATATTCTTATTATGCGAAAGAGGGGTTACTTTATGTTATAATTGCGGCTCCTTCTAGTTGCCAATCTTCCTCCTATTCTAAGTGTACAAAGTTAAACATTTAATTATCCTATAATGTTTGTTCCATTTCTAACGCTAAGTATATATATCCTATAACTTTTAACAGTCTTCAAGTTCCCTTATTAATTTCCCTTAGGGTTTTATATTTAATTTACTGCTATAAAGCTTAATGGTAAGCTTGTAAGTGCCTTAGATAAGGTATACCAATCTTAGGAGGCAGAGCTAGAGGCCTCTACTGCTTAACAGTGTGCTCTTAATGCTTGTCTTTCTGCTTCCGCTCAGTTACTCTGTCTTAAGAAGGTTTGTGAGAAGGTCTGTTTTAAGGAGTAGAAACTTATCTAATAGGGTTTATCTGAGCTAGGTAATAAGAGAGTAATATTTCTGGAGAAGGAAACAGTTCTAAGTAACATAATAGTTGCTCCTCCTAAGTCCCCCTTAGGTAGTTCATCCTTTAGTAATCCCTTTTTAATGCTCCCTGACCTACTTTCTTCCAATACTCCTATACCTTTCCTATAGCATTCTCTAGGTTACTTAGTAGTTCCTAGGTAGTCTTATTATAGCCTATCTACTTTACTTTATATTATATTTTGTTATCTACATCCTTATAGCTAATAACCTTTAAAACTTATTACTTATTTTCTTCCTGTCCTCTGTATATGTCTGCCTTATATACTAATAGTTTAACATTTCTATGTGCTGGCTCTAGTATTATAATATACTATACAGGGTAGATCTTTATTTTGGCTGGTAGGTTTAATTTATACATAACTAATAAAATTCTCTGCTTAATTTTAAAAGGTCCTAGTCTGACGTGGTCTAGCTTCTTGCTTAGTTATTAACTTTTAAAATTTTTATATAGTGGCCACACTTTATCTCCCTCCTTAAGATCTGGTCCCTTAAATCTCTTAGCATTATAGTACCTTTTTATCTATTCTTATACTAGTCTAGCTATTTCTTTAAGGTTTGCATAAAGGTTTATTAATGTCTCCATTCTTTGCTTTACTGTACTACTTGTTTTCTTTACTTGCCATAGTAATAATAACATTCTTAGTTTATACCCATAATTCGCCTTAAATGGTAATATCCCCATTCCTTCTTATGGTGTTACATTATATACAAACTATGTAACTAGTAATAATAATACCCAATTGTTTTACGCGTAATTAATATAATATCTTAGGTACTATTCTAGTGTCTAGTTTAGCCTTTCTATCTATCCATCTATTTGCAGATAATATGCTATAGAGGTTACTATGTAAACTCCTTATTCTGCCAGAAATACTTTCTAAAATGCTGCTATAAATCTTAGATCTCTATTTAATATAATCTTGTCTAGTGCTCTATGCCTTACAAACACTTCCTTAATGTAGATTCTAGTAATATCTTCTGCTAATATCTTTTTTGTACACGCTATAAAGTATCCCTACTTTATAAGCTTATCCACTATTACTAAAATTGCGTTATAATCTTATCCTATAATAGGATCTTTTAACTTTAGTAACTTAATAATAAAGTCCTATAATATAACTTCCTATAGTCTTTCTAGTATTTTAATAGGTTATAGCCCTCCATATGGCTTATACCTTATTAATTTATTTCTTTAGCAATCTAGACATTCTCTTATAGCTTGTCTCGCTAGTCCCTAGATTCCTTAAATAATATACTCCTTTTAAAGTCTTAACACTAAGCCTATAGCTCTATTATGTTCTTAAGTTAGTCCCTTATAGAATAACTTAATAAACTCTTTTACTATAGATCTTGGAATATAAGTTACTTCTCTATTCTTATACTAATCTAAATCTAGATCCTCTACCTATGCCTCTTAGATCTTTTATACCTAGTTACTCTCTAGTAATTCATGGATTTAACTTTCCTTAGTTACTGTAATTTTTAGGTAATTATACCTAATTAATCTATCTTAATCCTTTTATAACAAAGCCCCTAATAGCTTCTCATTATTTTATAGTTTAGCCTTTCTACTTAGAGTATCTACTCGTGCGTTATCTATACCCTTAGTATACTAAATTTTAAAATGGTATTCTATAAGCATTTCCGCCTATTTAACCTATCTTTGGTTAAGTTCCTTTGTTATTAGGAATCCTATAAGGTTTTTATAGTCTATCTTAACTATAAATAGTCTCTCTATGCCTTATAAAAATGCTCTCTATTCCCTTAATGCTATAACTATACCTAATAACTCCTTATTATAGATGTTATAGTTTAGTTCTAGTAGTGTTATCTTTTAACTATAATACACTACTGGATACTATGCGTCCTAATGCTTTTATAGCAAATATGCTCCTAGTGCAAAGTCTAATACATCTATCTTAACAACCATATCTAACTTTGGTTAATAGATCTTAAGGATTAGTTCCTAGGTAAATAACTCCTTAAGTTCCTTAAACAATTTCTTCTATTCTATTCCCTACACCTACAGTTCCTCCTTCTTTGTTAATTATATAAATGACTTAATACTCTTTAACCACTATGCTATAAACCTCCTATAGTAGTTACAAAACCCTAGGAATAATCTTAACTATATAATATTCTCTAGTTCCTACCAACTAACTATAGCTTTAACTTTTTTTAGGTCTATACTGATTTTTCCTAATTTAATAATAAATTCCATAAAATTAGTCTTTCTTATAAAGAACTCGCATTTTTTAATTGCTACTGGCATCTGTTCTTCTTGTAGTCTCCTTAAGACCTATTTAATGTGTTTTTTATATTCTTCCTTACTCTCTAAGTAGATAATAATATTGTTAAGGTATGCTATAATAAATTTATTAAGGTGTTCTCTTAATATACTATTAATTTACTTCTAGAATATTGCTAGTGCGTTTATAAGCCCAAATTGCATAACTAATAGTTTATATAGTCCTTCCTTTAACCTAAAAGCTGCTTTCTATTTATTACCTTCCTTAATCCTAATCTAATAGTACGCCTATTTTAGATCTATCTTTATAAAGATCTTTGCGTTACCTATCCTATTTTAGATTTTACTAATTAAGGGTAAAGGATACCTATCCTTTTTGGTAATGCTATTTAACTGTCTATAGTCTATATACATCCTAAGTTTTCTGTTCTTTTTTAGGATAAATAGTACTAGATATTCTACTAATGACTGCAACGGTCTAATATATCCCTTTTATAAGTTCTTCTAAATAAACTCCTTAAGCGCTACTAACTCTATTTTAGTAAGCTTATAGATTAAAAAGAACCTTAAACTTATTCCCTCTTTTAATTCTATTTTATAGTCCTATGCTATATACTCTAATAGCTTTTTACTTTCTAGTAACTATAACTTTTTACTATACTTGTGGTATCTCTTTAATATATAACTTAAGCCTTACTTAGTCTCTTTATACATTACTCCAACTTGGTACTATACTAACTTAGTTTACTACCGCACTTTATATTGTTAAGTATCTCTAATATTAATCTAGCCTATAACCTAATTAATCTTTAGATTATATTCCTATAACTAAGGTATTCCTAGTATTACCTTATCTTTTCCTAATGGTAAGATATTAAAAGATATTCTGACTGGTCTCCCTTTAATAGTTAACTAAATAGGTCCTATTTTAAGATTAATAATACCTCCTCTATAGACTATTTAATCTTCTAAAATTGTTATAAGTGGATATAGGTGTTTCTTCTGTCTATGTAGTAACCCTTCCTTTCTACTACTTTTAGTAATATATGGTTCCTTATTACCCTACTATCTACTAATGCTTTAAACTGCTAATCTTGCCACTTAACTTATAAGCTTAGGTATTATCCTTAAATTCCTTTAAGGGTCTAAGGCTCTACTACTAGTTCCCTCTAGTTCTATAGGCCTCCCCTTTTCCTAACTATTAGCTGCTAGATCCTGTTTGTACTTAGTCCTACTTTAGCTAATACTTAATTTATTTCTTTTCCTCTATGTGCTATAGATAAGTATTCTTTAGGTAATCCTACTACTATTATCCGTCTAGGCATTCTTCTATAAGGAATCTTCCTAGTTAAAGTATTAGGTCCCCTTAACTCTATACTTCTACTAGGTGCTATCTATATATATACTTAGCATCTCTAAACCGTTTTTCCTCTGGTGCCTAATATATCCTTACTAGGTATTTTTAGTTCTTATCTTTTAGTGCTCTATATATATTATATATGTTATCTATATAAGCTATTTATAATAGTGTATAATGCGCTGTATATTTTAGGTTAACTCTTAACTTATCTTTGCCTGTAAGTTTAAACTTATACCTAGTTAACCTAACTACTGGTATCTCTGCTATAGGTACTAAGATTTATTACTTACTTCTCCAGCCCCTAGATCCTTCTTTTAGGTTCCTTAACATTATAATTAACGCTCCTTTAGTGTAACTTATGCGTTTTTCTATAATAGGTTAGTCTTAGACTACCTTCTTATTTAGCTATATATAAAAGTCTTCCTATTTATTATTATGTTATTATTTATACCACTTTCCGTATAACTATTTTAGTGTATATAGTTTATCTGTAAAAAAAAGTACCTTATTATTACTGTGTTGTAATATCCTTTAGTGTATCTTTCTTTAAACCTAACTGGAATGTCTAGGTCCTCTTCTTATTCTAGTTTATTTAACTACTTTACTCTAGGTGTCCCTATACTAGGCCTATTAGTAACTCTTTATATAGATACTCTGTCCCTTATATAATTTAGTATAGCTAATCTCTTATCTAGCTTTTGCTCTTACTATATAATAATTCTTTGCTTAAACTTATCTATAGTTTCTTGTTTTCTGCGTCTTATAGTTAGATTCTTAAAGCTACCTTGCTTCTTAATCTTAGTATTAACTTTTTAATTTTTAGGCTAAACACTGTGTTTACCTAAAACTACTATGGTCCTTATTTATTTATTAAAATCTTAGCTTTCTACTAATATTCTTATTTATTCTCCAAACTCTTAGTTCTTAAACTTACATCCTATACTTATTCATTTGTTACTAAACTAAGTTGCTGCTCTTTCCCATTAGTTTTTATCTATTGTAGGTTCCTAAGCTGTCCTTATTACGTTTTATAAGTCTAGAGCCTTCCTTATCTTTTTTTAAGAATCTTAAACCTATAGTTTTTTACCTTTTATAAGTGGTGAGCTAGCACTAGTAGTTGTCTACTTGCTTAATTATCTTTAGGTATTACTCCTTCTGTCTTATAAAGTAATGGAAATTATATCTAATAGTATTATAATACCTATTACTAATCCGCATTCTATAGTGGTTTTAGTCTCTACTTCTGTTATATTATTAAGGTTTAAGTACTCCTAATTAGCCTTCTTTTTATCCTTATTGCTATTAATTAATAAGTACTCTAACTCTATTATTATTATTACTAATCTTTATCTGTATATTGCTATAATATCTTAATCTAGCTTATAGAGTTAATCTTGTTCTTTATCTAACTTTCTAGTTCCTTTAAATCCTCTTAACTCTAGCTCTTATAGCTAATAGCTTACGCTGTACTTAGTGTCTTTATAAATTTAGTATGCGTTATTATAATAAAACATAAAGTGTTTAATTAAACACTCCTTAGTCCTATGCAATATCCTTATATTTATATTATTGTACTCTAATAACCTAGTGCCTTTTACTATGTAGTTACTCTAACTACCTTTATAGTCTTTCGCGAAATAACCTTGTTTTCCGCAATTTATATAAGCTCTATCTTTAAACTATTTTTCTTATTATAGAGTCCGCCTAAATATCTTCTGCTGCTAAGATCCCTAGTTTAGCCTCTACTCCTTGGTCCTATAATTACTTAATCCTTAACCTTTAGGTTTCTATAGTTTCTTTATCTATCTCTTAGATTCTTTAGTACCACTTAGGTCTATTAACTCTGCGCCATTCTATGGTTTTTGGCTCTATATTTGCTAATGCGTGCTCTATATCTTATATAACTATAGAACTCTATCTTGCCCTTTTTTAGCTTGTTCCCTTTAATAAATCCTATTATTAATCTTTATTAACTAATCTATTAAGTTTTATAGACTTTCCGCATCTTCTATTAGGATAATTATATTCTGGACTTTAGCCTTAAGTCCCTATTTATACTATGCTATAAGCGCCTTATTATTTTACTTAACCTATATTATAAGTGTCTAAAACTGTGTTATATACTTAATTGCTAAAGAACGTTATACTAAGTTTTAAAGCTTCTATTCTGCTATAGTTAATGCTTTTAGGTTTCTAAATATCTATATTAGTTTCTTTATAAACCCATTTTAACTAGTAAACATAAATTATATGTCTTAGTTAGTAGTTATTATACCACTAGCTTATATTTCTATAAAATAAGGTTTAAACTATTCCAACGCTCTTCCTATTAAGAATAATCCTATATATACTACCTAATCTATAGGTATTGCCAACTTTGCTCCTTCCTGCACGACCTTAAAGTACATTTACATAAGGAATCCTTTAAGTTTTGACCTTTCTCCTAAGAATTGTTTAATTAATGGTAGCTTAACCTTTACTACGCTGATTCCGTTAATATATTCCTTAAGTATCCTATTATTATCTAATAAGCGATTAACCATTTCCTGTAACTAACCTCTTGTAATTAACTGTGAGTCTATATCTGCTATACTAGTGTCTCCTAATCCTGAGGTAGTTGCTGCCGTTAATGGCTTCGCGACTGGTGCTTTAGGTAGCATGTTATTTAACTTCTCTTGCGTTTTAATACTGTAACCTTAGTAGTGAATATGTAACGGAACCTTGTAGTAAGAACTACGGTGGGCTTATTAATGGGCTAGGTATATAGGTATAAATAATAAGTCAACAATGTAATAACAACTGGTGGAGTGGTTGCCTAATAGATTAACTCTAATTGTATTCTGAGATTTACTATAAAGAGAGAACTATCTGGGTAGGGACTGTGGTCCTTTAAATACACAACTGTACGCCTAAGAAATCCCTTTGCTATGTGAGGTATGTGAGGTATATAAGGTATATAATAGACCTTATAGAGCTCACAGAGCTTACAGAGCTTATTATGTGACTTGGTTACTATTCCTTGTTACATGGTTTTACCGGCTCCATTCTGGACCGTGCCTGTATTAACTAACTAGCTTCCGCCGACTCTTCTCCAAGTAGTTGTAATATTATACTTAAAGCGTCCGTAATAAAGGAGGATAGGGGCGGCTACTAAGGATATACTAGGACAAATAAACCCTTTATTAAGGTGCTTGTTGATATACTTTTTAACAACTAGAAGTTTATCTTTTAATATTAGGTAGGGTCTCTTATAAGGCGGCGTTTTTCCTTATTTAATATTAATGGTATAGTCATTAGGTTAATGTGGGGGGAGTATATCTACGCTCTTTTATAAGCACATGTTAATAAAGTTATAGTATCTCTTAGGGAGGAGCTTGCGGAGTTCCTTATTAGTAAGTCCTTTTTTAAGCTTTATAAACTTCTTAAAGTCTAAGGGTAAAAGTCTATAGAGTTCTATAGGGGCATTATTTTCTGGGAGGTTAACTATATCTATCCTATTACTATAGAGGACATAGTCCTAATCTTTATTAAGCTTATATAGTTGTAATTAAGAGGCTGCAGTAACGGTTTAGCCTTTTCTATATGCTATGCGGTAGAAGGCCGCGGCGCTTATATAGTGGTAGTTGGTTATAGGTAGGGTAATAAGGGGTTCCTTAAGTTAATATCCTAGGGAGTAGATAAAGGCGGCTAGGCTATGCCTTAGGCAAGTCTCTCTACAGTATTTAGAGTTGAAGGTTACTTCTCTCTTTTGCCAGTTAATGGCGGGGTTATATTATTTAAGCTAGTTTATTTTAAGGATAATAGGGTAGTTTGTAAGTGGTGTAATATAGGCCTAGAGCTCCTTCTGGTGTCCGTTTATATTTAGGTAGAGTTGTGCTATATAGGTAATCTTTTATATAGTACAACTACTATTAGCAAGTTGTAGGGCGCAGGCTTTAGTAAGAGGTAAGGTAGATAGGTTATAAGTGCGCATAAATTAGGTATCTATAAATTTATTAATAGCTTTGCAGTTAATTATAGAACAGGTTTTATATTATTTCTTAGCGGTAGTTCCCTTTATAAGTAAAACTATTTGCTTCAGTCCTTCTATTTTTATTAAGCTATCTATTAAGTAAGCTAATATATAGATCCCTCCATTGTTGGAGTGTCCTAACCTATAACTTAGGGCTAGGACTTTATGTTTTCCGCTTTTACGTCTAATTCTACTACCGTTACTATATCTTTATCTTATATAGTAGTGGCGCGTAGCAATATATTTAGTGTCTGGGGCATAGGGTTAGGTATTTAATAGCAGCTGCTAAACCTGGCCATTGGGCAGTTTGGGCTATTGCTATAATAGCCTTCTTAATAGCATCTATAGCAATGCCTTAGCTTCTAAAGTAGCTTGCGCTCTCTATTTAGTAGCTTCTTTAGAAAGGCTAGTATAGAGAGGTTAATATTAGGACTAGTGGTATTACTTAAGGTAGTAGGCGTTAGTGGTTTAGTAGGTCCGGAGGGCTTCTATAGGGAGGTTTTTAGGTAGGGGTTTGTAGTAGTAATCTAGTTTAGCCGTTATTTAATCTTCTATAGGGCTGCTACCATATTATAAATATTGTTGTAGTTGTGGCTAGCGGCTACGTAATTAAGGTAATAAGTGACTTTTTTAAAAAGGTCTTTCTAGTCTTTAGCATTATCTTAGGTAAGGACTTTAGTATATTCCTAGAATTTAACATAGAACTTATTAAATAATTTAGCAGGATTTATCTTTAGGGCGTGTAGTTTAGCTTAACTAGTGGCCACTAGGTTATAGTCGCGGTATATTTAGTTAAGGTTATTAAGGACTTCCTAGTGGGACTACTACTTTTAGGGACTGCTAGTTTCTTATTAAGCGAAAAGCCTATTAAACAGGATGCCCTTTATTTGTCTAATAATATAGCTAATCTTAGTATCTTCTATAGGGAAAAGGTAGGCACTCTAGGTTAGTTTCTTATAGATTTATATCTTTTAGTGGCTGTATTCCTTACGGTCACCCTTAAAGATTAGGGGATTAGGGTAGCATATATTAGACCCTATAGTAGTAGTTTAGGTTTAACTGTTATGGCTTTTGTTATCGCCGCTGCTATAGTAGGGATTCCTATTAGGTAAAGCTGCTTAGCGCTAACCTTCTGTTAAGCATTAAGTAGGTAAGGTTGCTGGGGGTATAGAGACTTAGGTAGTATTGTATATAGTAGAGAGGTGTCTAGTATTGTTATAAATATGCTTATTAAGCTAAGATTATAGGTATTTAATTATACCCTCTCTTTTAGTAACTATAGTAATAAGTATAATCTTGGCCTTCTTTAGTTGTTAAATGTCGCGTTTAGACGCGCGGAGGTTATCTTTAATCTTTTAGCGTATATTGTCTGTGAGCGCCTTATGAGCTTATAGGTCTTAGATAATATTATAATCTTAGGCAGTATACATCTTAGCTTATATAAGCTTTAGATAGTAGTTCTATAAAAGGCGGTAGTATTTATTAGGTTCTTATGCTACTATTTTTATAAACATCTCGGCGTCTTATATCTTGATCTTAATGGGTAGTAGCCCTTTAGCTTATTTATCCGTGGTTGTATAGTTAATAAAGGATAAGATATTGTTAATGTCCCTCTTATAGTTGTTGTAGTCTTTTAAGCTACTAGGCTTCCCTTTAGGGGTTAAGGCTAGGGCTAATGAATTAAATCCTCCTAGGACTAATTGGTGTTATGGTTTTAATATAGGCATTGGGTTGTTCTTTAAGTTTAACATAGTGGCTAGTAAGGAATTTTGTCTTACTATTGTTAATTCTCTAGGAGTATAAGGTAAGGTAACTTGTGGATATGCTGCTTCTAGCAGCATCTGTGGTATTGTAGAGATATAGAATTGGTTATAGGCTAAGCGTTAGTGAAGAAAAAGGCGTAACGTAATGTTATGGAACGCGGGCAATGGCTATAAAGCGTATGTATTTAGGGAGTCTATAAGACGTTGCGCGATCAATCGTAAGGGTCGAGGGCGTAAGGAGGTGATATACCCTCGCGTAGTTGATATAAGCTGTACGTGAGGTGTATATAAGAGCACGGGGTTCTCCTATAGAGGCCCCTGTGGTTGGGTTCCGTAATAGGATCCTACTAGGAAGTCTAAAAATATCTACTAGAGAGTATAAGGATACCTTAAGGAATAGAAAGAGTAATAAAAGTATATAAAGTAAAGCCTATAAAATACGCAAAAGTAGTAGAGACTTTAGTACAACTATAAATACTAAAATAAGCATTTTAGTGTAGGCAATAAGGTTCTATTATGTTTAATAAATATTAAAACCTATTAACTATTAAAAAAGCTTAATGTAAAATACCTAGGTTCCTTCTAAATTAAGAAATAAATTAGTAAGCTAGCCTACTATCTCTAGCTACCCCCATCTATAGCCTATATATATTTAGTATTGACCTCTATAGTCTCTAGCGAAATAACCTTGTTTTCCATAATTTATATAAGCCCTATCTTTAAACTACTTTTCTTGCTGTAAAGTCCGCCTAAATATCTTCTGCTACTAAGATCCCTAGTTTAGCCTCTACTCCTAGGTCCTTTAATTACTTAATTCATAGCTTAGCTGATTTTTGGAACTTTTGGAGCTCTTGCTGCACCCAGCCTAAAAAAACCAAACCAACCAAAAGAACCCTGAAAAACACCCTAATAATCCCCTAAGATACATGCATCACAGGGGAGGCACAGGTAGAATAATAGTAGTACACAGTCGCGCGTGACCGCCAGACCCATACCCAATAATAGCCCCCTACAACAACAATAAGGACGGGCGAATACCATACCAGAAAGCGGAAATACCCCAATTAAGAAGGCATCTAATAAAATACAAAGCCTATTGGACGCGTCTAGTATCCGAAACTATAGGGGAGCATCTGTTAGCTATTACGAACTAATATAGCTAGCAGAATGGCTCTAGTCTAGCAAACCTTAGGCGCCCCTCTAGCAAACCCTTAATTAAATCCTCTAACGGCTAAATAAAATCGAAGATAAACAAAACCTCCCCCTATAGGCGAACCGTACCTAGGCCGCTATAGCTGCGCTCCTATAGTACAGGGAACCTACCCCCCTAAAAACAACAACTGGGCATATAATCACAATATGACTAAATACAGAAAAGGCAGAGGAACTTAGGGGATAATTAGAAACAGAAGTTCTTATAAAGATTTACAAGGAGGTCTATAACGCCGTTACAGTCTGACACCTTAGGAGTAGAGACATTAGAGTCACCCTAAAGGACTAATAGGTAAAGGAACAGGCCATAAGGGCAGGGGATAGGCTAGGAGAGCGTATTAGTATAAAAGTGCTTTATAAAAATCACCTAGTTAAAGTCCTGTCGGTTCCCATAAGCCTTAGGGTAGAAAGGGGACGCTAGGCGGACAATACAGTAACTATATAGGAGATAGTAAAATAAACGGAACGCCTTATACTAGGACTTGTAATTACCCGGATCTAATAGCTTTAATAGGAAAATACAAACCAAGCATATAATAAGAACAATAAGAGGATATAAGGGGCGCTAGAGACTCGCTAGGGAGACAATAAATAAACGCATGGCTCCCTTATTGTTAGCGTATATACACTAGAAATGCAAAAACTCCTTATCCAAAAAGGAATAATTATAGATGGCCTTATATACAACACAAGGCTTTACAACCACAGACTACGCCTGGAATGATATTATTGCTGCGTATAATAGGGATACACCTAATCCATATACACAGCATAGGTATGCTGCGGCCACTATGCAGGCCCCTATAATATAAGATAATATACAAATCAAGACCAAATAAAATGCGCGAACTATCACCGAAGCACACATAAGGCGTAGGAGAGAGAAAACTGCATTAAATATAGGAGACAGAAGGAAAGGGCTTAATAGCTACGGGAACAACTGCACGCTAGGTTATATAAATGGAAACAACAGGCGATAAGCTAGGGGGACGTAGGTGTCTTCTTAGCGTTTCCTACCTTTAATATTAGGGGGCTAAGCCAGCTATCCCAAGCCTTAATGGGCCAAAAGCGATGCCGCGCGACATTACTAGACCGAATAGGGACATAAGGGACATATGGGACACAAGGGAGAGGACGCCCAGTAGGAAGACCCCCATAGACGGCTACGGCAAGTTTAAGGCCGGGATAATTAAGAATTAGATTTAACGCGGCAAATATAACACACGCAGCTGGCTTATAAGGGGCATATAGCTAATTAGTGAGAACGGGGGAAGAACCAGAGGCAATAACAGACTTAGATTTAGAAAGGCTAGTAGGAACATAAGATATAGAAATGGAAAGCTCTATATAAAATAAGTAGTGGCCAGGGAGTAAATATAGGAGACAAAAGTTCTAAATATTTTAGAGAAAGTGGAAATAGAAGAAGTGAGGAGTGAAGGAGAGGCGAAGGACCCCCACTAGGGGTCCGCTACTTGACCATTATACAGTATAACTGCGGCAATACGAACCACCGTCTAGTAAGGCCCCTACTAGACAGTCTAGACCCAGAGAAACACTATATTCTTGCCATATAAGAGCCGTATTATAATACCTATATACAATTAATATACTGCCCCTAAGGATTTTAGCTCCTGTATAAACCAAAAGCAGCCACACGCGTATGCTTTATAATTAGTAAAAATATTAGCCTTGCCTTATGGTTATAGCAGGCAGTTAACCTAGATATTGTAGTTATAACTATCTAGATATATAGGGGACTAGTACAAATCATTAATATCTATAACCCTAGGGTTGAAGGGGTAGCATAGATAGAGAATATTATATCTGTAATAAGCTTGCTAGAAACTGAACACGCGGAGTCCATTTTACTAGGAGATATAAACCTCCACCACCTACGGTAAAAGGGCATCCATGTTGCTGCTAATTAATAGGTAGAGTGCCTACTAAGAGCTATAGACAATGGGGGCCTTAAGCTAGCTACCCCCCTAGGTGCAATTATATGGCAATGGGGCACCGCCAAAAGTATAATTAACCTTATAATTATGGACGAAAACCTATACCAGAGACTCAAAAGGTGCTCCCCTAAAGAAGAATGGGTACTTACCTTAGACCATATCCCTATCCAGATATAACTAGATTTGGACATTAAGGCGCAACTAAATGGTAAAAGATATGCAATAAGGAAGCTTAACATAGATAGCTTCCTTAATATAATTAAATAACAACTCTAAGACCTAGAAGAAATCCACCTAATACTAAACAAGCGAGGCTTATTGGCTACCCCTAAGGAAATTAATCAAAAACTAGAAAGGATTTAGGTAGTAATTAAAAGCGGGCTAAAAGAGCACTGCCTAGTTTTAAAACTAGGCCCCTATACGTGATACACATGGTCCGCACAGTGCGCGGCCCTTATAGCCGGCCAATAACAAGCAAGGAGGAAATATACAAGCAGCTACAATTCTAAGGATGAGAAATAATATAAAGATATAAGAAACTAGCTAAAGAATACCCTAAGAAAAAAAGTAAGGAATAACTAGAGACGGTTTATAAACGAACACACTACTAATTTAAGTCTCCCCTATAATAAGGGCCTTTAGACCATAGCAAAATAGGTAAAGAAAAAGGCGGGACGCCTAGTAGAAGATCTATACCTACTACCCCTATAAAGAGCAGGCGAACCACAGGCTACAAGCAACAATAATAAGAAGGCAAAGATCCTTATAGAAAGATTTTTCCCTTAACTGGCTCTAGTAGACCTTAGCGATATTACTGGTAAAACACCGGTGACTCGCCTAAGGGTTAACAGCGATATAACAACTAAAGAAATAGCTAAAACTATTAGCCGCCTCTTAAACAATATAGCACTAGAACTAAATAGGATCTTAAACAAAGCCCTAAAGACCTGTGGACCACTTATAGCACCTTGGCTTACAGACGTAGCCAGAGTATACTTTACAATAGGCTATTACCCGCGACTTGGAAGATCCATAACGACGGTTATTTTATAAAAAGAAGGTAAAGCAGACTACTTAATCCTAGGAAGCTACCGCCCTATTGCCTTAGAAAACACCCTAAGCAAGATCTTAGAAAAGGTTATAGCGGACTATATAGCAGATACGGTAGAGGAATATACCCTACTACCACAAAGCTAAATGGGGGCAAGAAAGAATCGCTTAATACTATTAGCACTTACACTACTCGCTACTACTATTAAAACTGCATGGGCTATGCGAAAGGACTTTATAGTATTAATGCTTAGCCTAGATATTAGCGGCGCCTACAATAATATACCCTATAAGCGTCTCCTATATATTTTTAGGGCAAAGGGCTTCCTAAAATAGATTATTTAGTTTGTTTAAGGATTTATAGGCTAGAAAGAAATATTACTAGTCTTTAGCGGATACTAAAGCCCCCCTATTGCAGTCGTAATAGGAATACTATAAGAATTACCTCTGTCGCCTATACTCTTCCTCTTCTTTATAAGTAACCTACTTAATACCTTTAAGGAAGGGGCGACCTAGGGGATAGGCTTTATTAATAATATAAACCTAATTATATATAGGCCAACAGCCGCAGAGAACTGTAGGACACTAGAGAAAGCCTATAATACCTATATAGAATAGGCAAGATAATATAGAGTCTAATTCTTACTAGAGAAATACCAGCTAATCTATTTTATAAGAAAACGTAACTAATCTGCAGATCTTTAGTATATAATCCATATCTAAGGCTTTAGGGGTTAACCGGTTCAAGGCCTAAGGGTATTAGGAGTGTGGGTAGATAGCAAGCTTTAGTGGAGCGTACATGCGGCGTAAGCGGCCTATAAGGGCCAAGTATAGTATATCGCCATGTCCAGGATTGTTAATTCTATATGGGGTCCATGCTTCCAGAGGTTACGCCTACTATACATAGTAGTTGTCCGGCTAATTATGATGTATAGATCTAGTATTTGGGCCACTAGAGAAACTAAGAAAGGTCCCCCTAAATCACTCCTTAAACCACTCTAAAAGGTCTAAATAGCCTACCTTAGGAGTATAACAGGCGGGTATAAGCGAACGGCTACAGCACTGCTTAGGAAGGAAGCCAATATTCCCCCCTTATAACTATATATTGAAGCCGATGTAATGCAAAGGGTGTAAAAGGAACGCAACTTTAACGTTATAAAGTATATTAAGACACGCCTAAATAAACTATGGAGGGACCTTAGGGTGCCCTATAGGAGAAGGAACTAACAACCCTAAAGTAGGGAAGATATATTAGGAAAACAGGTGGAGAAAGTAGAAGAAGAATAGTACAGCGCTAGGGCCCAGGCCTATATAGAGGAGGAAGGGAGACGCGTAAGAGGCCAGCAAAGATAATAGTAAGGGAGAGAAAGGAGCCAAAGTAGAGTATAAAAGAGTACTGGAAAACTATCTACCGCAACACAATACTAGTTGGACCGACGCTGGAGAGACAAATAGGAGTTAAAGGTATAGAGGCAGACTTAGGTAAGGGGAACCCAAGCCATAGTATAGGTAATGCTATGGGGGGTAAATACCTAAGGGCTCTAAGAGGGCCTAATAAAGGCAGAAAATACAATGGCAACACTCTTAAGGATAGGAATAATAGGACTAAAAGATTAGCTTTACTAGGTGGGTATTCTAGTAGGTAGCCTAAGGTATAAATATGGCTGGCCAAAACAGACACCAAAATACGTAATACTGTTATGCCCTTTACACACTAGCTGAGAAGCAATGCTCTTAGCAGCTAGCATAGAAAACTATAATATACTGCTCTTAACACAGAAAGGCCTTAATGCGGCTACCCAGTGGCTTATTAGCCAAAATGTGCTAGACCAGTTCCGGGTTACAAAGGAAATAGCAATAGAAAGTAAAGGGGCGAGTAATAGGCGCCCCCTAATAACTCTACAGGAGTAGAGTACAGTGTGTAATACTAGCGCGTCTGTAGGTTTGTTACGGCAGCAGTGGTTCCTAAGGAGGTTAAAAAGTAAGGTAGTAGAGCACTACTGGTAACTTATAGGCGACTTATAAGCGAGCCCTAAAAGGCGGGGAGACGGATTACGGGGTTTTCTCAAATAGAGCTTTCTCCCTATATGTATATAAGGAGTAGTCCGCGTGGGCCCAACAGGGATCCGAATCGGACGTTAAGCAATGAATAATAATAATAATATATTTAGTATTTTATATAAATCTACTAGAGCTATGGCATAGACCACTATTAGAGAAAAACTTTTATCTAGGCCTAATTAAACACCCTAAAGTAGTAGGTAAGCGGTATAAGGTTATTAAAAACAAGCTTTAATATAAAGTTAAATGGCTAGGCTAGCCCGCTAAGGACTCTATATAGGAACTAGAGGATTATCTTAATTATTATAAAGATATTCTAAAAGAATATTAGAACTGAAGTCCATAATCTACAAATTGCAGAAAGCGCTTTAATACTATAGTATTATTATAACCTATAAAGAAACTTATATAGGCCAAAAAGGCCCTAAAGAGTAAATAGGTTAAATTAGATATAGAATAGACAAGCTCCGGAAACTATAAGAATTAATTAGGGCTACGGCCTAAGGCAGAATAGGTTCTTAGCCTTTTTATATACATAGCATAGAATTAATAGGGTATTTTGCTAAAATTGCATTCCTATTTATTAGTCTATATCAGGAATAGTATTCCTATACCTTCCTAAATACCTTATAAGGCCTTCCCAATTGCTACTATATATAAAAATTAATCCCAAATACCCAAATTAAAAGCCACTATGCCTTATCCCCAGGTATAGGATTAGTATCTATTAGCCTACTAAGTAATGGCTAATGGGAATAAGATCCAAATCTAGATCCCTTAGTAAAAGTATAGGTAGGTATAAAAACAGGGGTAGGCTAATAAGATGTAGATAAAGCAGAGATCCTTAAACGCTTAATACTAATATTAGGCCTAAACTAGTACTAACAAAGTTCTTAAGGCGTAAGCTTATAGTTAATAAAGATATATTTAAACCTAAAATAAATAGAGACGTTGGCTGGCTAGCAAAGACTAAAACTACTAAGACCTTACTATAGCAATTATTAGTTACCTATCTACTAGGTACCCAAAGAGTAATCTTAAGTCCTAGTATAAGGCGTTCCATTTGTCTTACTATCTCTTATATAATTGCTGTATTATCCGCCTAGCGTCCCTTTTCTACCCTAAGGCTTATAGGAATCGCTAGGACTTTAACTAGGTAATCCTTATAGAGTACTTTTATACCAATGCATTCTCCTAGCCTATCCCCTGCCCTTATAGCTTATTCCTTTACTTATTAATCCTTTAGGGTAACTCTAATATCTTCACTCTTAAGGTGTTAAACTGTAACAGCATTATAGACCTCTTTATAAATCTCTATAAGGACTTCTATTTCTAATTATCCCCTAAGCCCCTCTACTTTTTCTATATTTAGTTATAACGTATTTCACGGGTGAGCTGGTCAAACAGGTAAGCTAATCACTTCAAAAACACACCAAAAAATGGAAAAATCACACTTTAATATCTTAACAACCACTTAATAATAAATTTTAATAATTTAAATTTAGACTTTTATATATGCTCTACAGCCTC
>Ga0307507_10002756_pt1 | contig 35917 bp, 36 predicted proteins | sample 7_EM_MG_FD_207223 | JGI IMG/M metagenome (GOLD analysis project Ga0307507, IMG submission 207223) | Populus trichocarpa ectomycorrhiza microbial communities from riparian zone in the Pacific Northwest, United States - 7_EM | ecosystem: Host-associated > Plants > Roots > Unclassified | place...
GCCCTTAGCGTAAGTGGTCCGTGCGGAAAAGCTTCGTATTTCTAAGAACGGCTGCTTGATTCGGCCGATTTAATTGGTAGGCTCTTATCGATACCGTAAGGACCAATTTTGACGGGTTAAGGGATAAAACCGTAAGATAGCCAGCCTATTTCCACGTTAAATGTACCTTATTATTGATATAACGTCCCTATAAGTTAAAGCCGACGTTGCCTTGCTATTTACCCTATCTTAACGCGTTTCCTAGTATTATAGTGCCTCGCGCGAACCCTATGGTCTCTACGCTCTACAATATGCATCTAAAATCGATATATTTTAGATTAAGTCTGTATATATATATATATTATTCATTGCTTAACGTCCGATTCGGATCCCTATTGGGCCCACGCGGACTACTCCTTATTTACATGTGGGGAGAAAACTCCATTTGAGAAAACCCCGTGATCCATCTCCCCGCCTTTTGGGACTCGCCTGTGGTGCTCTACTACCTTACTTTTTGACCTCCTTGGGAACCACTGCTGCCGTAACAAGCCTACGGACGCGCTAGTATCGCAAACTTTACTCTACTACTATAGAGTCATCAGGGTCTGTATATATATTGGGTAGATTTTTGGTATATATAGAGCTGAATTTAAATGCAAATGGGTAGTCTTATTTATAGACTTTGTATATAAAATATAGTGGTTTTTGATATATAGTGCACGTAGATTTTACGTATATTAGGCACGAATCTTATATATATAATTAAGGCTGTAGAGAGGCTTAATATTTAGCTTGATTTAACTAATCTATATATATTAAATATTCTTGGCGTGATTTCTAAATCGGCTGCGTAGCCTAGGATACCTGCATACGACTCTATTACTAGAGCTTTATTAAGCCTCCTGTGCGCGCCGTAGTGGGGCGATTGTATCTACGTAATAAGAACGCGAAGCCGGTTGCAAGGTCGTAAGAGGTGGAATATTAAGGCCCTATGGGGGGTAAGATGTATGGGCATATAGACGGTCTATATCCGCGCGATAAGTAGGGTTAATACGAGGTACTATAACACTAGGAAACGCGTTAAGATAGAGCAAATAGTAGGGCGACTTCGGCTTTAACCTATTAACTAATAATGGAGATATTATATCGACAATAAGGTGTATTTAACGTGGAAATAGGCTGGCTATCTTACGGTTTTATACGTAAGTTCGGGCGCAAAAATCGGGGATCTGCATGCCAAGGATTCTAATACGTTTTGCAAACGACTAATTAAGCTCTCGCCGCTTAATTAGATTAGTTAAGATAAGCGAGGTAAAACTTCCAGGACGTGTGGACGTCTTGACCTATGTTACATTTAAAATTTCCTCTCCCGCCCTTGCTGATGCTTCCGCCGCTATCCGTTCTCGGTCCACAGCAACCTCTAAATTGTGGATTCATTACTAAACACACCAACGCTAACATAGCATGAGTGGAGCAACTGTCCCGCTATCACCCTCCAGCCTTGATCACCTAACACTGCTGCACTAACACCTTGGTCTCTTGTCAGCGCCATTCAATAGTATTCTACCCGAGGCTATATGCCTCCCACCTATGTTGCTAGCCTACTGCAATGATCGCAAGCGTTGGACCAAGCCTCTAGTCAGACCCCGATTAGGAAATTCAAGAAAGAAAACAGAGCCCACGCGACAACCCTTCACGATATCAACGATAGTGCACTTTCTGATACGTAAATTCACTGCCCCCCTCGCAGCCGAGGCCGCACGTGGGATAGGACAGGGAATTCGTGGAAAGAGAATAGCATCTTTACCTAATCCGTCGGGATTTTCGTGGAAATACTAAGCCAGTAATTTTTACGGGGCTAAAAGGGGCATGCTCCTCGAGTTAGCTACTACTGTTCATCGTCCACGGTCGAGATTCAATGCTGGCACACTTCCATCTCTTGAGTTGCTACAAAAGAAGATGAGCTGTTAAGAAAGTATCATAGCATAGCGTAAGTGTAGAAGATACTACGTAGATGAAGTGCTCTTAAAACTCCATCAATACACTCCTTTTATACGTTATATACAAACCGTGACCAACTTAAGATTCTATCTCAGATCTCCAAGTACATCAACTGTCTTTTCGCATATAGCTCGTCCACGTAATATACCCATTGCATATGGTGTCCAACGCAAATTTCCCACATTCTTCCATAACAACCCCCCTATACCCGACTTAATCCGTCAACTCCGACTCCCTCGTAACTTCCTACCTCGCCTCCTTCCCCCTCATCGCCAGCAAATTCAGCGCGCTGCCCGCCAGCACGAACCCACACTGGTCCTCACTAAGTGTATGCCTGGCCTTAATCCCAATCTGGCTCCCATCCCTCTTCGTAACCACGAGCGCCACCTCGCCCTTCCCGCCACTCCTCAGCACGTCGAGCAGGCCCACCGTCCGCACCTCGTCGCAGGCGTCGATGAGCTCGTAGTCGGACTCGCGCGCAAACGTCAGCGGCACGACGCCCTGCTTCTTGAGGTTCGTCTCGTGGATGCGCGCGAAGCTCTTGGCCAACACGACGCGGCCGCCCAGGTAGCGCGGCTGCAGCGCGGCGTGCTCGCGCGCGCTGCCCTCGCCGTAGTTGTGCTCCGCCACGACGAGCCACTCGCGCCCGGCGTCGCGCCACTGCTTCGCCAGCTCGGGGATCCCGGCGCGCGAGCCGTCGACGTCGTACGCAGCGCCTACCTCGTCCGTCGCCGCGTTGATGGCGCTGATCAGCGTGTTTTCAGCGATGTTGGGTAGGTGCCCTTTGTATTTGAGCCACGGGCCTGCGGCTGAGATGGTGTCGGTTGTGCACTGCCCTTTTACCTTCACGAGCACGCGCAGGCCGGAGAGCTCGCTTTTTGGGAAGGGCGGGAAAGGGTCGAGACGGGCGAGGCGGGTGGAAGCGGGGTCGATTTTCACCTCGACCGAGGGGTCTGGCACGCCGGGGGTGGGTAGGAGTTCTGGCTTGCCTTCTGCGAAGCCTGCGGTGGGGAGGTCGGAGCCTTTGGGCGGCGCGAAGCGGAAGGGGGTTCCGGAAGGCGTTGGAATGGTATCTGTGAGCGGATTGAAGGTCGTGCTGCCAGCGTATGTGAGAGCAGTGACGAGTTCGGGGGATGCGAGGAAGTTCATAGTAGCTGGGTTTCCGTCATTGCGGCCGCGGAAGTTGCGGTTGTAAGACGTGAAGATGGCGTTGGGTTCGCCTTTTGTGACCCCGTCGGTGCGCTTCCACTGGCCGATGCAAGGTCCGCATGCATTTGCTAGGATGGTTCCACCGGCGGAGGAGAACGTTGAGAGCGTGTTATCACGGTCGAGCGTTGCGCGGATCTGTTCGCTGCCAGGAGTGATGAAGAAAGAAGCTTTGGGCGTTAGACCTGCAGCAGAAGCTTGCTTGACGAGGTCCTCAGCTCGCGTCATGTCTTGATATGAGCTGTTAGTGCAGCTCCCAATGAGGCCGGCACCGAAGGTTTTCGGCCAGTTGTTCTCTTCCACAACGGAAGAAAACCTGGATAATGGGGTTGAGAGATCCGGGGTGAAAGGGCCGTTAATATGTGGTTCGAGGGTTGAGAGGTCGATGGTAATGATTTCGTCGTATTTAGCTTCCGGGTCAGCAGCGAGGAGATTTTGGGCTGTCGGGGCAGAGGCAATTGCTGCAGCTGCCTTAGCAATGGGTCCACGATGAGTGGCTTCTAGGTATGGAATGTGTTGAGATGAAAATGGGAACAGAGACGTTGTAGCGCCAACTTCAGCGCCCATGTTACAGATTGTGGCCATTCCGGTGCAGCTTAATGTGTCTACGCCAGACCCAAAATACTCAATTACGAAGCCAGTACCACCCTGCAAATATTGTCAGTCCTCGCTTTACCGGTTCGGAAGCATCAAGGAACTCACTCTAACTGTGAGCTTCCCAGCAAGTGTTAATATCACGTCTTTAGGGGAAGACCATCCGCTTAGCTCGCCCTCCAGCTTAACACCCAATATTTTAGGTGCCTTCAACTCCCACGGCGCATCTACAAGCGCATCTACAGCATCCGCACCGCCAACGCCGATTGCAATAGCACCCAGACCACCTGCATTTGGCGTATGGCTATCTGTGCCTAGCATCATCAATCCAGGCGCAGAGTAGTTTTCTAGGACTGTCTGATGTATAATACCCGCACCTGGCGGCCAGAACTCAATTCCGTATTTCTTCGCCGCGGATCCCAGAAAGTCAAAAACTTCCTTATTACCTGCGATTGAAGACGACAAGTCCGTATCGGCGCCCTTTTCACCCACAATCATATGGTCGCAATGTATGCTAGCTGGAACTGCAGTTGTAGGCAATCCACAGGACATAAATTGAAGGAGCGCCATCTGTGCCGAGGCATCTTGCATCGCCACTCGGTCGGGTTTAAGCTTTAGGTTCGCTATACCTCTAATATTTGCGCCGTTCTGGGTGTTCGTGAAAAGGGATTCTTCAGGATTGTCGAGATGGGAGTAGAGGATTTTTTCGGTGAGGGTCAGCTGCCGGTCTGGGCCCAGGACTCGGCGTACTTCATGGAGCCTTTTGATGAGTTTTTGATATGGAGGTGTTCGAGAGCCAATGTCAGCTTTAGAATGAGGTGAGCTGGATTGTGCGGTGGCCAGGTATCGCCTCGATGGGAGAGAAGTCCGTAGGAGGGTCGTGTGACAGGCCTTTGACTGGTCAGAATCCGAAAATAATTGGATCAGAAATAACTTTGTGCACAGAAACAGTAGGCTTTCAATTGAATTTTAATCCTCAGCTCGAGAAGCAGGTACATGGTGGGGTATATATCTAGGGCGAACCGAAGACTCAATTTTTGAAGTAATGCTTACCCTGGAAGGTATGGACCTTCCCGCCCTAAGAGCCTGAGCCCGCATAGTTGGGGTGGGTGGTGTTCGTGTTGTTTAAGGCTGCGGAGGTGAGGTTGCGAGCAATGTAGAAAATCTGGAGACGCGAGGTCGGAAGGCTGAAAGTTTACGCCACGCGAGCACGCGAGGCCTGCAATCTGGGGAAAGGGTCCGCAACGACCAAGGTTGAAAGGTAATGCATTTGGAGTGGATTTCCTTACACATTTATTATAGCGATTTCGCTTAATTTAACTACAATTTATGAATATCATCTGCTCAGCGAATAGGGAGTCTTACAATTATGCTTACTACTCCTGTAAGCAGAATTTGGCCAAAGGAAGAATGAAATCGAGACGGCTATTCTCTTCTTATTCTGTTATGAGGCCCTCTTGGATTTAATCATATTCCAAATAGAAATGTTCCTGCCTGATTTTTTTCTTTTGTATTACCAGACTGTTATTCACTATGCAACTCGATGCACGGTGTCCCATCACCCGTCAGGGTACTACGTTATCGATAAGGGTGTGAACCGTGCATATAACACCAAGGAACTGTACTCAATCCATGCCTCCTGGTTGGCCAAAATCTTATCGATAACGTAGGACGATAATTGACGGGTGATGGGATATGCCTATATCCGGTACTTGGACGCAAGCGTAGAGAAATGTTTGAACGCCATTTCTGCTGCTATATAGACTACACACATGCAATGAAGCTGTGCCGATGAAAAGCCACATATTAAAACAACAAATAGTGATGAAGAGGGTGCAAAACTACCAACCCTCCACCTGATTATAATCTCCCACCAGCAGCAACGGAGCAAGCATGATACTCCCAAAGCCAACTATAACCACGCTTCAACGCATAATCTCCATGAATCCAAGTATTCACATTCCAGGAGGAGGAGGAACCTAATCTGGATTAGTTTGACCGGGGATAATTATAATTGGGAAAGTGTGTATATACCGCGTTATAGCTAGCAGGCGGGGCTCCACCAGGTGGGGGTGGTGGGGGAGCGCTGCCTGGTGGGGGTGGAGGAGCTTCGCTGGGCGGAGGTGGTGGTGCAGATCCCGTGCCAGGAGGAGGGGATTGCTGAGTAGCACCCGGTTGCTGTTGCTGGTAGTAGCTATAGTACATGGTAACATAATTTTGGTAGCCTCCATACGCGGCATACGGGTCTTGTCCGCCAGCATAATATTGGGCATACTGAGTAGCATAATCTCCTCCAGGCTGGCCCGGAGTGCCGGGCGCTGCTGCAACTGGGCTCATTGCTGAAGGATGAGCTCCAGATGACTGCTGGCCGCCATGTCCACCGTAGCTGCCTCCATAACCGTAACTTGCGCTGCGGTCACGGTCGCCTCGATCGCCGTAGCCAGGTCGACCGTTGGAAAAGCCTCCTCCATAACGGTCGTGCGAAGGCCCGCGTTCTTTGAACTTCTCATATTCATCTTTAACATTGGATAGAAGATCTTCGCAGAGTTCGCGTGCTTTCTTGACCATTTCCGGATCTGGACCTCTGGATAGATTTAGTATTCAGAGTCAATCAGGATGCAGTTAATTTTTACTTACGCAACGTGGAGATACATCGATTCATCACTCTCGCGACCGGTCTGAGGCTCCATAAAGCCTGATCCGCGGCCCTTAATCTGTACACGGCAGCGTGTCTCCTGCTGAATGTGTTTAACGTACGCGCCGCCATGACCGACAACCTGAGCTCTTAGATTAAAGCCGGTAATAGGCTCAAGGTCAATGGGAATTCTCTCCTCAGGCCATTTGCGCTATTTGGTGTCAGTGTATCTCACACTAAAGGATGGGTTGAGATAGCTATACTCGACCAAGCTCATCCCTCTCGAACTGTTCAGGTTCTCGGCGGCGGAATCTGCGCTCGTCAACAAGATTTGGAAGTTCCTGTTTCATAAGTTCATCAATTTTGGCGATAGCTTTCTCCAGACCGTCTTTGGTAGTACTAGTGACATGCAGGTAGAGTGGTGGTGACTAGAAAATAATTAGTTCGCAACTCCTCCTAAGGTATTAAGGAACCGGGCACTTACTGCAGCAGTGGCCATGCTTTTGTCAGGGTAATATTCGCCCCGGGTAGTGACATCTTTTCACACTAATAAGCAAGGCATTCTCACAAGTATTAAATAATATCAAGTGGTTGAGCGTACCGGCGCCAGTTTCTTCTTTAATCTAGATGTCACACGAGTGAGGTCAGCAGATGCAAAACGGGTGCCGTGCAGGGCAGCTAGAAGTTGCACCACGAGTGAGCGACAGCACTATTTCCCACAAAAAAGTACGTAGATGGAAAAGAGAGAAACCCTTGAGCGTTACTGATTGCAAAGCTTGGTGAGACCAACGCAGGAGCAACAAGGCAGGGAGAGGAGTAGCCCTGAGAGTATCAGTACAATTAAGACTACAAAAATATTTACCATCTTCTGTGTAGAGCCTTTAGTCAGTGTGTAACGGTTTCGCAAATCGTTAACTTCTATATCTTTGATGTAGTCACCATCTTGTTGGTAGACTTCACTGTTGACTGCTCCTGCACCCGCGCTCGGGGACTTTGCGCTCGTTGGGCTAGCTGTCTATAAACACATTGTTAGTATTAGATGCCTATGTGGTATCTTTATGGGAGTGTAAATTACCGAACGGATAGGTGGGACGTCGACATGCTGGATGCCCTTTCTAGCCTGTATTTGCGCATTTATTTTCGCCGCAGCTGCAGCTGCAGCAGCTGCCGGATCAATCTTCTTTCTTTCAGCTGAGGAAGGGCTCATAGGTCCCGCCGACGATATAGGGCTGCGACTGCGCCGACTCTCAGATTTTCTCGAGGAAGGCGAACGCGAACGACGATCGAATCTCGAGGCACGCTTAGGTTCTGGAGGCTCGGTCTGGTCGAAGCGCGAGCGCTTGCGCGGTTCTTCAGTCATGTTGGGCAGTGCCGGCTTCGATGGAGGTATTCGGGGGGTATAGATATTGCTACAGCCTTGGGTGGTTGAAGGTTCGGCAAGGGTTGAACATTCGGCGTTGCGAAGTGTCAAGTCTGCAGCCAAGATAATCGGGCTTGGCAGTTCGTCTGCGAGATCGCTCTTCCCAGGTTCCAAAAATCTGTGTGATTCATCCGACATTGCTTGCACACTTTCTCACCAACATCAACATCTAAAATTTCCTGATAGGTCCTCTTACGCATCAATTAACCTCCTAGAGGTCTTGCCTCTCACCATGGCTTCCCGGCGAGCAATACAAGCTCTGCCTTTCCGCACTCTCCTCCACCGCCCTTCCACCACTACCCTTCTCCACCAAAAATGCCAGAGCTCCTCCTCCACTCAAGCTTTAGCTTACAAAGCCCTCCACCGCCGTATTGCCCCCCTCCCGACAGAAGATCTCCCTCCTGCATGGTCCGCACAAGCCGCTGTCAGTAGTATTCTCTACGAGACACCTCTCCCATCGCAAGCACCCCCAAAACGCCACATTTTGAATTGTCTAGTGCAAAATGAGCCCGGAGTTCTTTCTCGTGTCTCCGGTATTCTCGCCGCCCGCGGTTTCAATATTGACAGCTTGGTTGTTTGCAATACCGAGGTCGATGACTTGTCCCGCATGACCATCGTCCTGCAAGGCCAAGACGGCGTTGTCGAGCAAGCACGCCGCCAGCTCGAAGATTTGGTACCCGTATGGGCAGTCCTGGACTATACAGCTGCCCCGCTTGTCCAGCGCGAGCTTCTCCTCGCCAAAATCTCCATCCTTGGCCCCGAATACTTCGAAGAGCTTCTCGCGCACCATCGTGAAATGGTCCATGAACCGGAGCTCGAAGATCTCGCCAGCGCCGGAGAACTCTCAGAAGCCGATCGCGATCACGCTGTCGATTACGCTGCACGAGAGGCACTTAGAAGAGACTATCATCCAAGTAAATTGGCTGTTAGTCAGGCGCTGAGGCACAAACATGAGCATTTGAGGGCAATTACTCATTTGACACATCAGTTTGGCGGGAAGGTGTTGGATATTAGCACGAACAACTGTGTGGTGGAAGTTTCAGCGAAGCCTACGAGGATTGATTCATTCATGAAGTTGATTGCACCGTTTGGAATTCTGGAATCAGCAAGGACGGGTGAGCAGAGCTTTCACTATTTTTATTGCAAGTGTAGCTAACTGAACGGATCTAGGCCTCATGGCCCTCCCTCGATCACCCCTTCACGGTCCAAATGAAGTCGAAGAAAAAGAGGCGCAAGACGTTGTCGACCAGAGCACGCTTCCACCTGGTTAAGCTTTCATTTGCACACCATGCAATACTGGTTCGGAGTTTGTTTTCTCGGATTTTTTGGTGTTTACAGACCTCGTATATAGAGTCTTTGGTTTGTTTGGGGTGGATGTATCAATGTAGGGCTGTCAGATATGCCGAGGCTGGAGTCTTCTAATCAGAGGACAGCCCGATGGTCTCTAGCCAGTGGAATTTACTTCATTAGTCAAAAGTGGTTTGATAGTGTTGTTTATATCAAAAGAGGTGTTTTACATCCCGCTATGAGTCTATCGAATATCCGAGCTATTGGTACGATTAGTAAGTGGCCTTAACCAGTCAAGTCTTGTTATCCCACGTTGAGATTAATACTGGCTCTACTCATGTTTAGCCATGATACTTAATGCCTTAGCAGCTATGGCACTATCATCAGAGTAAGAAAGCACGCCCGGTGCGTTCGCCTGCGGCACCCACACAGTATCGAATTCCTCGCCCTCTTCCTGCATGCCGTAACTCCGCGGCGCTGCATAATCTGCTTGCGCAATATACCAGAACATAAGCTTCCATGCGCCGTTGCGGAATGCACTTGAGAGTGCGAAAGGCTCGGTATTCAGCTCTTCCGGATCTAGACCCTGTGCTAGTGTCGCAATTGACGATGGCAGGAGAGTAGCTGTAACTCCACTCTCTTCGAGGGTCTCACGCAACGCTGCATCACTGAAGCGCTCTCCAGCGTTAACTCGTCCTTTAGGCAGCAGGTATTCGGCCTTTGGGCGATGATAGAGAAGTAGAATCATTGATCTAGAGACGTCAAAACAGACGGTGCCGGCGCTGATAACGAAGTTCTCGGCGGGTAGGACTTGAGGGATTGAAAGATTATCACTCATGGTCAGTTGAGTAGTTTGATAACCTGACTTGAGACCTCGGAATCAGAATGTGATGAGAATAGGAATGTCCAAAATGTGAGATTGTAAAAAAAGGGGGGCAAAGGATCGCCGGAGAGCACAAGGTATAGAAACTGCTCTAGTATAATTATGAGTACTAGGTCAGGATCCAAGTGACTTGGGTATTGTGGCTGGGGGTGGCTGGGGGTGGCTGGTATACCACCGCCATCGACTTAGCTCCTAAGGGGACCTTAGCTGATGAATGTTTTCATTAAGCGTGCTATTGCGTCCACGTTTAAACAAATCAAATAAAGCACTTTTATCCGTCCTAGACCATCCAGTATCTATCCGATATCTCTGTTTGTGAACCCTTAAAATCAGTTCTCTGACTCATACGATCTTGCCCTTATTAACAACAAAAGCCTCAAGAGCCGCTGATTGGCCGATTAGCTGAGTTTTTCTCAGACATGAGATAAGAGTACTCACAAATTGCAGCCCAGAGCCTGTTCTCCGCCTCCCTAAACACGACACTCCTTGGACCATAGAAAACTTCATCGTTGACCTCTTCTGGATGGCGTGGTAAACAATGCATAAATTGCCAGCTCGCCTTGGCGCCGCCCCTCTTAGCTAGCTCAGAAGTAATCTGGAATCCTTTGAAGTCGGCTAACCGCTTAGCAGCCTCTCCTTCTCGCCCCATCGATACCCAAGTGTCAGTGGCAAGGATGTCGGCGTCCTTCACCGCTTCTTCAGGTATATTGGTCTCGGTGAGTGTGCCGGGGCGGAGAGAGGTGGATGCAGTGGACTGTATAACTTCCCGCATAAAGCTAGGGATTGTATAGCCCTTGGGTGTTGCGACTGCTACATTGACACCTAACTTCATCGCCCCGATAGCTAGATCGAAAAGGATATTGTTTGCATCACCTACCCAAGCAATTTTAAGTCCTTCAAGCCCGAGAGTGGGACTAGAAGTAGCTAAAGAGGTTTCGGATATGGTTAGGAAATCGGCAATTGTCTGGAGTGGGTGATAAAGGTCTGAGAGAGCGTTGATAACGGGAACGGTAGAATGCTTTGCTAGATCCGCAACGTCGGAGTGGGGGCCAACACGAGCAACTATAGCAGAAGTCATACTGGAGAGGACGAGAGAAGTGTCGTAGAGGGATTCATTGACCTAGAACAGTTGGTGAGCTAACATTCATATTTCGCGCCAATAGTACCTTTTCGGAAGTCTTAGAGATTAAAGAAATGATTATGGAGCTGTACGCCTAATTGAATATCTTCTTTCCCCAAGAACATGGGATGGCCACCCATTGTAACCACAGCACCTTCCGTTGAGACCCTTGTCCTTGTGCTACGCTTGCTGAATGTCATAGCAACAGTCTTCCCAGCCAATGCCCCGAGAAGATTTCGGGGAATTGAGCCCGATTTAATAGCTTGCTTATGTTGGTGAGCATTCCGAACCAGAGTGGTGAGCTCAGCAGGCGTAAGGTCTGCTATTGAAAGCAGATGGCGTGGGGTGAGCGGTGACGTTGGTGGGCTGGCGGGGAAGGAGTAACGGCGGCATTGAGCTTTGGTTAAGCTGCGGAGGGCAGACGGAGAAGGGCGAAAGGAAGGCATTATGATATCTGAAACCCTCCGAATCCAAAGACAAATAATTGAGCTTTTATACAGGAAGCGGAGTGACGAGTCACGTTGGTGTAGGGTTTTATTTTTCGGCACCCTTCATGCATCAAAATCTGGGGATCATCAGCCGCCATAGGATTGGCTCGCTTGCGGTGCCTGGCAGGATCTCGTCATCACAGCGTTCGCCACGCTTCACCCGGTTTCACACTCCCAAGACCTTCATCTTCCTCTCTTGTACTAAACAGTCGCCCATCACGCATTTCCTTACTTCTTGATGATGTTTTAGAACCTTTTCCTCTCGAGTCTATCGCATTTCTTTGCCGCAATGGATACGCCTAACGGAACGTGGGGTTCCACGAGAACGCCCAGCTCACGCCCAGCCTCCCAGAAATCAACGAGGTCAACACGATCAGCAAAGTCAATACCTTCCAGCCGGACTGCGGAAGAGACGCCACTGTTAGCAAGGGACGATAGTCAGAACGGCGATGAAGATGCGGAGCATTCGGACACTCATTCTCAGGCCGCAACATCGTTGTTACGTTCGTTAGGAGTCTCATTCAGCCCCAGGGATTCTAGCAAAGGGAGACGATGGCCGAGTATTGTGGCTCTAATAATACTCTGCCTAGCCGTTATAATCATTATGCTGCTTGGATTCTTTGCCCCTGCTGCGGTCGAAGAGTACGCCACGCAGGCCGTGGACTTCAAGGCAACAAAGCTCTCCCTCGATTCTCTGACCCAGACAGGTGTCAGGGTGCGGGTAGAGGGAGACTTCAAAATGGACGCTTCCCGTGTTAAGAAGAAGTCTGTGCGTGATTTTGGAAAGTTTGGAACTTGGATTGCAAAAGAAGTCGAGAGCGGTCCGATAGATGTCGATGTATACTTGCCGGAGTACGGGAATGTGTTGTTGGGTACCGCAAGAGTACCTGGAGTCAAAGTCAATATCCGGAATGGACATATCACCCACATCTCGTTCTTTACGGATCTTGAGCCTAGGTCCTTTAATGGCATCCGCAACCTTGCCAATGACTGGTTGGATGGGCGATTGGGTCAAATTAGGGTGAAGGGCAAGGCGACAGTTCCGTTGAAGTCTGGTATTTTCCGTCTGGGTGACCAGACTATTGAGGAATCTCTTGTGTTTGAAGGTAAACAATATTCTATATCTAGGGTCGACGGCCCTATTACTGATCAGAACCTATACGCTAATAGTCCCTCCTCCACAGGAAATAATCTTCCTTCGTTCCCTAAGCACAACATCACTCGATTAAGTATTCGGGAGGCACATGGTGGGCAAAAAGGCATGGGAGCTGATGTTACCATAATAGTGACCAACGACTATGTTGTCGACCTCACTGTACCTCCACTTGGTGTTGATGTGTTGGTGGACAACTGCATGCCTACGGACCCGTATATTAAAGTAGGGGAAGCAGAAACCGGACCTTTACGAGTTGAGCCGAAAACTGATCTTCAAGTCAATGTCACTGGAACCGTCCGTCATCTACCTGAGTCACTTACAGCAGCGTGTCCGAATTCGGTCAAATCACCTCTCGATACATTCTTAGGAAATTATATTCATGGTCAAGATACCACAATATACATCAACTGCTGCAAGTTCCCGGACCCAAAGACGCCTCAATGGACTCGACACTTACTCAACAATATCACTGTTCCGGTTCCATTCGCGGGGCGGAGTTTCGGGCACCTTATCAAAAACTTTTCCCTAGCTGATGTACATTTCCATCTTCCAGAATATCTAGCCGAACCCGGTACACCTGAAGCCCAACCAAAGATATCTGCTATAGCCAAAGTATTAGTGGGACTGCCAGACCAGATGAACTTCCCTCTTAAAGTGGACCGAGTCCGCGCTAATGCGGACGTATTCTACCACAAGGAGAAGCTTGGAAGGCTTCATCTTGATAAATGGCAGAAAGCCAACTCAACAAGAATCGATGCTCATGATGACGAAGGTGTGGAATTATTGGTGGAGTCCATTATCAAGGAAGCGCCGCTGGAAATCACAAATGATGATTTGTTCACGGAAGTTGTTCAGGCGCTCATTTTTGGTGGAAAGCCAATCTTCTTGACAGTAAAAGCAGACGTAGACGTCGAGATGAACACACCAATGGGGAAATTTGCGGTGCGACAGATTCCAGCGGAGGGAGTGGTCCCTGTCAAACGTTCGTGACCTTGATCGCACCGCACCCACAGCTCTATTGCTAATTCATCGTTTCGGTGTAGCAATTGGAGGTGGAGGCTTCGGCTCCCTGTCTCCTAAACTTGGAAATCTTAAGATACTTGACACTGATACCACCTCCCTCACATTACAAGCTCAAGTGAACTTCACGAATCCAACCAAGTACTCTGCGACAGTCCCGTACTTCAATATCAATATTCTTGTGAATGGCACGATTCTTGGACAGGCAATCGCAACCAATGTTGCAGTTGTCCCTGGAAACAACACAAATGTCCTTATCAAGGCAGTCTATGACCCCTTTACGTATAGCGGCAAGAAGGGTCGTGCTGTTGGCAGGGAATTGCTTTCCCAATACATTTCTGGTATGAGCATAACCTCATCCATCGTGAAATGTTCCGTTTGCTAATACTTGTAAGGTTACAACACCACTCTAAGAATCGCAACCCACAACGGCACTATCCCCTCCCAACCAGCCCTAGGATTGGCTCTTTCCGGCCTGGAAATCGATCTTCCAACACCCAAACTTCGATCCCCAAAGAATCCTGATGATGGGGATGGCGACGGGGACGATGAAAACGATGGACCGCATTTTATCAAAGAAACCACGGTACTGACTTTCCTCATTACTTAAGTTCCCTCTAGATTTACAATAATCACACCTGACGGTCAGTACTCTGACCACCAAACCCAATATCCCTCATTCCCTAATCCCAGCCATTCAAGTTATTGTGCTTCCATCCACCTAAACTAACGACTCTACCATAGATGCATCTCCTAACCAGCACTGCAGTCTTCACTCTCTCATCCCCCCTAACCACCACAACACTCTACATAACCTACCTCAATGCCACCGCTTATCATGAAGGTAACCCGGCCGGCAAAATCCTGTACGAACTCCCCTTCGCCGTTCCACCCGGCGTATCAGATACCCCGCGCTTTCCCGTAGACTGGAGTCTAGGCAGCGTCGGTTTCGATGCTATCAGAAAGGCGCTGGGCGGCCAGCTGAAGCTGAGCGCGATGGCCGAGGCTGGCGTGCGGATTGGGAGATGGAACCAGATGATTTGGTTTAAGGGGAAAGCGATTGGTGCGAATGTTAGGCCGTAAGAAAATATTGCTGGGGGGCCGGGAAGCTAAAGGTGGGTACCCTTTTGTATATGCTATTGTGGGATTGGTATATGGATCTGGTCGGTGTTCGAACTGGTTCTATGTTGTAGTTTTGGAATTGGGACTCCGGGTTTTGAAATAAGGTCGTTTAGATTTAGGATAGCCGTATTCGGTATTACGTGCTGTGTTTTGTTCTACTGTCCAGTATTCGAACGTGAAATCAGCAAAATATTAGCACCTCAAATTGCAATGAGAATTGGGATTCTCGACCTTATATAGTATCCCATTAAGTAGAGCCTACCCACCAGTGAGGACATTACACCATTACTTCGCAATACTCAGCGCCATGTGAGATGCATTTATAAAAGTACAGCATCAACCTCTCACCGAACGCCACAGACTTCAGTCCATCAACCTCAAGAAATCTGTTAGCTGGTAATTACATATTAACTCCCTAATTCCTTCCATCCTTCGCCAAACGTCCCAGACATGATGAACTACCCCTCCCCACAAAACAAGCCTGCTAAATACACATTCCAAAAGCAGTAATATACTCAAACGCCACAAATGTCCACAGTCGCTCAGCCCACCTTACCCAGGCGGAAAAAAGACCCAGAAACGAATATGAAAAACGCCATTCAAACGCCTCGCTATGCCCAGCCCGAAGCAACACCAGCGCGGTAGTTCCCCCAACCCACCCACTCATCCGTCCATCCCATCTATCCACCCACCCGCCATCCATCCACCAACCGCCCAACTACCCGATCCATTCCAGCAACCATCCCCCACCCCTCCCCAATGCAATTTCCAACCTCCAATCCCCGCCCCAGCACCCCACCCCCTCAGATTCTCCTCTGCGGCACCTGCTGCAACAGCCTATCCGCGCGCTCAAACACGTTCCCCGCAAACGGGCCCGTATGCTGCCCACCAGGGCCCGGGGGGACCTGATTCGGCGTATTGGGCACCGTAGCTTGCGCCGCGGCTCCAAGCGCCGCGCTGAGCGGCGTCGCGGGCACCGGGGTGATGTAGCCCAGGGCGCTGGCGCTGGGCCCCGCGGAGCTCTGCGCCGAGTACTGGGATGTGAAGGAGGAGACCGAGGGCGTGAGGGCCGTGTTGATGGGGCCGGGGAAGGCGGGCTCGCCGCCGCCGCCGCCGCCGCTGCTTGCAGCTAGGGATTTGTTGGTGAAGAATTTCGGGGGCTGGGTTTTGGAGGTGAGGGAAGGGAGGGAGGGCGGGCCCATTGCGCCGCTGGCGGTCGTCGTGCCGCCGCTGCCGCCGCCGGTGGTGTTGGCGGCGAGGGCGAGGTGCGACCAGGAAGAGGCGTTGATGACGAGGCTGGCATCTTTGACGGCGCGGTGGAGTGGCTTCATGAGTAGCTTGAGGTCTTCGTTTAGGAGTCCTATTTGGCGGGCTTCGCCTGTTGTGGCGGTTGCAAGGTCACCCCATGCCTGGATATTTGTAAGCATTGTATTTGGTTTAGGATGAGAGTTGTGGATGAGAGTTATAAGAGGTGGGCGAGAACTTGTTTAAAAACTACTTAACCAACCTTTATATATGTTGTACACTGTTGCCAGAAGTCATGTTGGCTCCTAGCAATAGGGTCTTTGAGTTTGATCTGAGATAGCCGTTTCGTCAGAGCCCAGGCCATGCTATAGACGAAGTCGCTCTTCTCAATCAGATTCGCGAGAACCTTCATCTTTGGGTCCTCAGAGTCAAATTCCCGTTTCTCCAGCTCGTATGCCTTTCTTAAATGTCGTTGTATGTGAGGAATATTCTCCATAGAATAGTCACACGCTGTTCTAAGTTTGATATAAATACGCTCAAATTGTGCCTCTTCATCAGGGTCATCAAAGGTGCTCTGCATTGTATTGGTTCGAGAAACTGCTGACGAAGCCAATGTAGCAAAAGACTCTCCAGATCGTGGGGTAGCTGCGCTAATGCTCGTCAAGGTATTCGTCCGACTGCTTTCATTACTATTCAACGAGACGGGCGGTGGCATTTGGTAAGGTGGCGCTAGACGCTGTTGAGGAGGTGGTTGGAATCGGCGTACTACTAGAGGTCGAGGCACCTGAGCTGTCGATTCGGAGCGGCCATGGTCCTGAATTTTTCGAGTTGGTCTAGCAGCATCCTTGAAGTCCACGCCCAGCACGGAGCAAGCATTTCTCAACTCAATGAGACTGCCCTGTTGTAAGAGCAAAAAGGATCTAACGAAGCGCGGGTCGCCATCTCGAGCGATTTCTCGCGCGTTCTCGGCTATTGACAAATTGATGAACATGAAGTGACTCAATGATCTTAGACAAGCTTGATGAATTGAGTCGGACAGCTTTTGTGCTTCCTCTTCGTCCTCCTCTGCAAGAGTATCGAATTTGTGTAAGAGTTCGCCCAGATTCCTAATCTGCAGGTAGGCGATAGCGAACCGACGAGGAAGGTCCTCTTTCTTCCGTATTCCTTCTTTTAGTCTGTCTCTCTTGATAGCACGCAGCATGTTCAGCACGGTGTCATGCAGCTGGGACATTGCGTATAGGAAACTCTTAGCAGCTTCGACCACAACATCCGGGGCTCGCGATCTTCGTTTGTGTTCCAGCAAGTCTGAAAGTGGTCGGTTAGCTATTGATCTCTGGGTTCCGTTATCCCCAATGCCGCCCACAGTTGCTGGTCCTGGTGTTCCATTACCCCCAGACAGGACATATCCCTGGCTGAAGCCTCGAAAGTGGCTGTTTCGCCTGAGCTCATCGACCGCGCCGAGGTCAGCAGTTTTGCGTGTGTAAATCCCCATGCGCTTCGCCCGTATAGTAGCCGACCCAGCACCCTCGCTTTGACTTCTGTTACGTTCATTACTGCTTCCGATCGTCAAGGGGGGTATGACGGGCCTTCGCGCAGCATTGCTATTTTGTTGAGACTGGACGCGATAGTGTGACCTTGTGGGGATGGGTGGAGGAATTCCGGGAGAGTCAGGTTTAGCGTCTGAAAATATATCCAAGTTACTAATGCTTGGTCTAACTGGAAATCGTCCACTTGATACCCGCTTTGATGGACGGGGTGTAGCCACATTGCTTTCGCTATAACAAGAGTTAGCACGTGAGAATACTATCTTATTTACACTGCACAAATAGACCTTTCGTCCTCTTCTGACTCTATCCGAAGCTTCTCTCTAGTCAAAAATGATCGCATATATTTCTTGACTTGCGTTGCAATAACAGCATCTTTCTCGTTCTCATTGGATGGAGATGGAGTGTTGTCCTTGATAGCGCAGACTTCTGGTGGCGGAAATAAGATTGGATTGCCGTCGAGCTTCAGTACCTGTAGACTACTTATATCCCCAAGACAAATCGGCAGTTTTTCAATCTTATTCTTTTGTATAGCCAAGACTTTCAGAGAAGTCAAATTTGCGATCTCGTCGGGTATTACTCGAATTTTGTTTTTGCTAACATCAAGAATTTCAAGTGAGGTCATTTGAAGAATCTAAATTACGTCAGCAATCCAATATTATCTCGTTTATATACGCGGGCGGGAGCGGACGAACGGGGGGTGGAATTTCTCGCATAGAATTGTAGCGGACGTTGAGATAACGTAGACGATGGCATTCTGGCAGTCGAAGAGGTAAGGTGGAAAGATTGTTATGGGACAAGGCGAGCCTAAGAGAGTCGGTTAGAAAGCTGTTTTCGCATCACCATCACATGCGCTGAATAGCCATTTGAAGGGGGAATATCATAGGAGGCGAAAGCATTTGGAAAGATTTCTCACCTCTCGATCTCAACCCTAATAACGTCGATGACTTCCTCAGGTAGGCGCACGATGTTTTTGTGGCCTAGATCTATGGTGATGCCGGGCTGCTGCTGCAAATCCTTCCCGGATCCAGGCGTATCAGCTACAGAGCGTTGCTTCAGGTCTTCGCGCGAGGCCTCAATAGCTTCCTTAGCCAGAGCGACGACATCCTCATCGGGCATAGGCTTGGGAGGGTCGTTGCTCATGGTTGTGTTTAAGGCGTGGGTGGGCGTGGGCGGAGGCGGTGTTCTTCTTGGGAGCTCTTTGAGGTCATGGTGGCATGGCGGTATATCGTTGCGGTTATGCAGGAACAACGGAGCAACGAAGCGAATCTTCAGCCTCCAGGAGAGGCCCCCTGTCTTGCTTTACCTTATCGATGCAAGCCCAAACGCTATTTACAATCCCCTGAATGAACTTTTTCCAGAACCCCGAGTAGGCATGAAGTCGCATGAACTAGCTAAACCAACACTCCTAAACACGAGAACGACAGCGTTGCACTGCACAGAACATAATGCGTGAGACACGTGAACGGCCGCCCCAAAAACCAGAGACCCGAGGTTCTCAACATGCACCGACAAATTCCAACCAAACCGTCGTGAGCGAACGCCCTTTCACGGATACAACTCCACCCATCTACGCCTAGCATGTCTACCGCTCAGGGTTACACGTACAACGCCATCGCCATCCCAACCGTCATCGCAAAGGTCGGGAACTTAGAACTTCCTGCTGTCCCACACTCAACGGTGCTAGCAAGCCATGTTATCGTCCTCCCACACTCAAACATTGTAATGTCAGCCCATATGCAGGTATGTAGCGCAAAATATAGCGCCGTAGTCCAGTGGCCTGTAGTCCAGAGGCCCCTCTCATCGTCATGGCGAGGGTCCAAGGGCACCTCAAACAACCTCCAACCCACCCACGTCCTGTACTACTCAATTGAGATCACAGCAGAGACCCTTCCGATGGATCCAGAAGACGACGCACTGCCTCCACCAATTCGCCGCCGAGTTGTCCTAGAGGACAGTTCCTGGGATCCCGCACCTCTTCTAATATCACTCTATTAGTCTGAGGACGGTGACTATCAAAATCCCTCACTCTCTCCACCCATATCTCGCCGAAGCCCTCTGCGGCTACCCCAGGTCCGACCAGCATCCCAATCCCACCACAGCTAGAACTTCTCCTATCCGACCCGAAATACCCCCCCAAGCTCTAGCTTCCCTCACCACCACGCCGCGCCACTGGGGTTCCTTGAGACAATCCAATCCGTCAACACAATCGCCTCAGACAATGACGACAGCGAGCCGCCCCACTCAAGTTACGAAAGCACCCACCTAGCCCCTCGCCAACCAACTCACCCCACACGCCCTCCGAACCCTCACACCCAGCCCCGACCCCACGGCCTCCTCGCCCACCTCCACATCCTCCCGCACCCAGCGCCGCAACTCGCCCCCTCCGCCTCTTCAAGGCCCCACACAAAGAGCCGCTCCTGCAGCCCTCACACCTCGAGAATCTCGCGCCGCGTCTCGCTGGGCCAGTTCTCCGAGCACACCTGCTCGATGCCTGACCTGGCCGCGCCCCCGGTCCGACAGCAGGCCCGAGCACACGCAGACAAGATGGTAGTTCGCGGAGCGGCAGCAGCGGCAGCGGGGAGTGGCGGGCCAGCGAGTACGACATCAGCGGGATGCTGGACGCGGAGACCACGCGGTGCAGGAAGAAGGGGGGTCGATCCGGCGCTGTATGCGGAGATGAGGGCGGCGAGGAAGGGGCGGTGGATGAGTCCGCTGGCTGGGAACACGTTTCTCTGATTTTTTAATTATTTATGGCTGGAGCGATTGTGTGTTTTTTCAGCGTGTGGGATTCGAGTTGTGTAGTTACTTGATATCATTGAGCTATTAGTCGACTGCAATCTACCTGAGAAATCCTTTCGCTCTCCCGAATACAGGAGGTAGAAATTGTCATATGTGCTTGGGTGTTTAGAAAGGCATACAGCGACCCCCGAGAATGGACATGCTATATAGCAACATATCCGCAATACCGAAAGGTCAACTGGCCTGTTTCCTTCCGGTCAGTAGCTTGGAAGCCTTTAGAAGACCTCATCGAACCTAACGCAGAACCTTGAACTAACTGGGGTCGTTGACATTGCAGTTCAATGCCAAGAACCCTAAAAAATAGGGATTCGTGAAATTTAAAATCCCTAGGCTTTAAATCTAGAAATATTAAATCTAGAATCTCCAGAAATTAGTACAAATAGAAGCTTAAAAGTCAGTAAGGCGAAAGAGAGCGTGGAGGGTAGTTTTTTGCCTTATTGTCACGAAACTCATACTTATAATAAGCTTTTAAAAGATCTTCAAGGCATCAAGTCCAACTTAGTAAAGCGACTACAGGATTCCAAGGGCTCATCGTACCCACTCCCAATGATAATCTCACACCAATCAGTAATTGTAATTCTCACATCGTCCCAATAGGGGAAAAAGAATCCAAAATCAAGTGCTCATCATAATAACATTATAGTGTATGCTGCCATTCACCCAGTCCCATTATATTCAATTCAGTTCAAATCAATTCGATCGCTTTCTCAGCATCAAATATAGCCCTAGCTGGATCCATTCCGTCCCGATCCGATGCAAACCAATCTACACCATTCATTTGCTTTAAAAAAAAACCCATAAACTCCCGAAAAAAAATCAAGTAATTAACTCCAAATGCCTCGGTTCCCGCCCCCAGCCGATTTTTTTCCTCACACCGCAACACGAAATAAAAATTTATCATCAACCCCGAAACACCTCCCAAAAATCAGCCCACCCCCCGATCCCATTTGCTCGCCGTAACACCGCCCGCCCCACTGTTCCCCAAACCCACAATTATCACGCCGAATTCGCCGCATGGGAAGGCGAAATACAGCTTTCGCACCCCTTTTGACGCCATGCCAGACTCCTTCCTCGCCAGGGCGAGGCGGGAAGGAAAGAGAAGAAAGGATGAGAGGTTGTTGAAAAAATAGTAGAATTCGAGAGTAAAAATCATGGGAAACAGACGCCGTGCAATATGCCCCTATACCCCATGCATGCATGCAAGATACTTTAAATCGTAAACTATCGTTCTTTTTGGTCCGGTTTCGGCAAAAAAGACGAATTGGTCCGGACCACCGCGATATTATATCACAGCGCAATCGTTGTCTCGATCGACGGTCGAAAGGACAGATGTCATGTCGAGTGACGTGACGGTATCGTGTTCAGTCGTCAGATGGGTCAACTGGTGGTGGTGAAGCAGAGATAGGGTGGTGCTAGAGCACAGTGAAGGGGACCGAATGTTAGAAAAGGCCGCCTTCTACTGCACCCTGTTCCTCCTCCCTCAGTGCGCCTCGGCTCCTCTTTTTTGGCCACAGCTTACTGCTAACCCGCTTCCAGCCGTCTTTCGTCGCGCCAGCGATGCCCATTCCGTGCTCGCCACGGCTTGATCGCGGACTAGGAGTCCCCCCATTTGCATTGCCATTGGCACCGTTGGCGTTATTTGCCTCGTAGTAGTTACCATAATTGTACTCACTAACCGGTGGTGTGGTAGGTGGTGTCATCAGATCATCTATCGCGCTCGGGCTACTCGCACTTCCAGAGTCGTCGGTGAGCACGTCACTTCCGCTGCCGTAGCTCCCTGGTGTCATGCGTGCGGAAAAAGACGATGAAGCGGCTGCTGAACCTGAGGCGAAGCGTGCGTGGGCGAAGGAACGAGGTTGCGTAAAGTTAGATGTGAGAGACGAAGGTGCCGAAGCCCTGTAGTAGGGACCTGGGACTGATGCCGACATGTTCTGAGGTGAGGCAGTAAATCGACCATACATGGCACGATCATCATAAGAACGGGTTTGTGAGCGAACCAAGCCTTCATCATTGTTATCGCAACTGGAATCGGGGTGGGCGGTTTGTGGGCATATGCTATTGATGAATGGTACGAGGACGGATTCTTCCATCAATTCGTAAATTTTCGACACTGCCGGATCTAAAGTTGAAGGATGTGGAGGAACGTATGGATTGGAAAGGGAGAGTAGCGTATCTCGGACATCGCTTGGTAGGTTTACTTCCCGGGGGCCATTGGGGGCGATGTAGGCATCAAGTAACCGCTGCCAGAGCATCTTTACATATGTACATTCGTCGCTGAGTGGCGATACTGGTGAGCCTGGAGAGCGATTCGCCCATTTTGAGTAGTGTTTTCGATACCGTGAGGCATCCATCGTGAATTCTAACGTTTCTAAGCAGTGGTTTTGTGAGAGGTAAGCCATGAAGGCAGGGAGTGTCCATGGTGGAGGTGCGGTGTTGGCAAGTATTTCGGAGAGATTGGGTCGTCGCGGGCAGTATGGTCCCGAGATGTATCCTTTGGGTATCGCTACGGTTAACGGCCTTGTAGGTATATATTCTGCCATGGTCATGTTCCCTTCGTCGTCAGCTTCAGACTCCTCGTAGGCAGATGAGCAGCGAGGAGACGACTCTGTTGACGAGGTTCGTATCGATAACGCGGGTGGTTGGGTTTTCCTACTGCTCATTACGGTTTTGAACAGTTGCTTGTACCCTCTTCCCGCACTAGTCCTGTTCCTTTCGTCGAATCCAGGGCAAGAGCAGAATTGAGCGGGCCGCGGACGGCGGTGTCGTTGCGCCAGCTTGATGGAGGTGAGCGGATTCAGGTTCGGAGGAACCTGAGGCGTCGGGAGTAAATGCAGTAAGTGGATAGACTTTATTATCGTAACATGTGCAGGAAGTCGTTGTGGTGGCCGGGGACGATGGCTTTTACACGGCAGGAAGCTGCTGAGCACAGATTGCGTGCGAGGTGTCGCTGTTTGCTTCGTTCTGCTGCGGCTTCTCAAACCGAGTTACTGCAGGAGCGATCAATTGTTTGCGAGCGTCGACGCAGGCAGGTATCCGTGTGTGGATCTGAGAGGATGAATCCTTGCCAGTGAAGAACAAGGCCAGCTTTCGCTGAGTCTATAAGACACCGCTACGAACGGGTGGAGGGTGCAGGAGCCGACGAAGAGAGGCGAACCCGAGTCAGGGCGAACGAGGTGATTAGTGAGCACTGGACAGGCTGCTGCGTCGAGGAGACGGCGGGCTTGGGCAAGGGAAGAAGAAGACACGAGGGCGTAGTCGAGACAATCAAGAGGCCGAGACGGGGGTGAACAGATGGTTTTGAGGAATGAGGTTGTGTGGGTCAGCAATCTCAGGTCCCACTCTGGCAATGGAATGGAAGGCGTGGAAGGTATGTCAGAGAGCGGAGATGTGCTTGGTTTGGCGTGTCTCTGGGTTTGATGGGGCCTATGAGCTAGTATGGGCTGGTATGGGGCGGTCTTTTGCTCAGGCCTCTGCCCTAAGTCGGCCGCTGCTTCTACCGTGCTTCCACGCCAATCAGCAGCCGGGATACCGTTGCGACACGCCGCTGCTTTTACCGCTGATCGAGGCGCTAGAACGCACAAAGAAGCACTACGAAGCGCCAAGCCCACGCCTCAAAGAAGATTCGACACCAACTCCCTGCTGAAACGGCGTCGCTGCACCGCCCAGCGTTCCTGATTGCTGGAAGCAGGCCAACGCCAGCGAGTGGGCGGGCGTGATAGGCCGCCCGCGACACTTGTCCTTGCCACTAATGGGCAAGAGCATGGTCGCAGGGCGCGCTCCTCTGGCTGCTTTCTTGCCCCAGGGCCTCTAGGAGCGCCAGGATTGCGAGGAGTCGCTGTCACGCTGCAAAAACCGACGGCGTTTGGCGGCGTCGGCAGCGTTGGCGGCATTGGCTTTCGTAAGAGCAACTCATCCCTGCATCGCTGATGTCGCTCCGGGAGCCGATCTCACGCATCACGAGCGCCCACGGCCGCGAACGGCTTTCTTTTCATTCATCTAGCAATGCTTGTGGCCGGTCAAGCCGCGCGATACCCATAGTTTGGTTGCCCTTGTTCAGACAATATAACAATGCAAATTGAACGGCGACGTATGATGCCATACAGCGTACAAGGGCAGCGACGAGATAACCCCACTCGCATTTGTGACGCTAGGCCGACAAAGCTGCCTGCCCCTGATAGGTCGTGCCGGCGTAATGCACTTTTTTAGTCTTACTGAGGGGGCGGCCTTCTACGCTGCTTCCATTGATTCTACGCCGCGCACGGCTCTCGTGTGCTCTTTGTTCGCCCCGTATCCAAACAGGAGAGTGACATGCCATGTTTGAGTCGTCGCCCTCAGGCCTGAGCTCGCAGCCCTCACATTGCAACTCTGCTCGCTGTCTGTCACTATGAGCAATCCGGATCCACTCGCGGGCGACACCAGCAGCGCCAGCAGCACAACAGGCTGCGACCTTCCTCTTTTCCATGCTGCCGAGGATGGGGCATATCGGTGAAACGTCAGCATCTGGCGCCGCGCCGATCTCTCCCCAGGTGCTGCCGGGCTGGTTGACAAGTCCCCCCTGTGTCTCACCTGCATGGAAGCCTGCGCGACCTTCTAGAAGCCTTCCCTTTTTATCCCGCAGCAAGCCACAACACGGCCAAAGGCATGGCCAAAGGCATTGGCAACGAGACCGGGCAAATCCGGCAGTGCGGACGATGATCACATCACATCGTATGGCTACGGCCGTTGCGGGCATGGCTATTGCTGAGCTTCTGCATGGCTTGGTGCTAAATTGCGTGATGGTGAATAAGTCTTCAACCTCTCATTCCGCCGTCGCGAGCTGCCTAACAGCCTGCTCGCTCACTTGCCCCCGAGCGCCGACTCTAAGCGGCCTTCAAGCTATCCCATGATCCCAACTAAATATTTGCCAGGCGCTCAAGGATCGCCTCCGCCACGTTCTTGTTATGCGGCGATTCTCCCGTGGCGGTAAGCAAAGGCTGCGTGCAGATCTCAACACCTTAATAATGACACGCCACTTAGTCCTTTTCCTGTGGCGGTAGAAATCCAATGGTTTAGTATCGTACATAACGCTTTTTCAATATCATCCTACACTGATCCTTCTCATCTCATCTCATCATGACCTGCTTGAAATAGTCTTTGCCACTCCAACAAAGACTTGTCATCAAGCCCCTAGAAACTTTAAATCTTCAAAGCCCAGCACGCCTTCGCTTTCTACGGATTAGTCTGCATGATTCCAAACCGGCCCTTGAAGCCATCACGATGAAGAGAATTGTAATGCCGAACATACTCCGAGGAATTTGTCGTGAAATAAGAAAACATGTGAAGTCAATGATTCAAACCAGGTCCCTGCACTGCCCCTTCACTTTGGTGATTGACTCAAATTGGGTATTTTGATGACTGTTCGTGTTCCGGACCTGGTCTCAAGCGCTGCAATATCCAAATCCCAGCCCGCTGTCCTAAGCCTTTCTGCATATTCTTCAAAAGTCTCACATATCTGCCTTAGTGTTAGATGCAGCTCGGAGAGCGTGTCTGCAGACGGCGATTCGGCACCCGATTCACGCGAAGCCAACGGCTGCTTGATCGCCTTTTTTGCCCGCCAAGCAACAAGAAGAGCCTGTGTCCAGGCTTTGAGCTGGGTGTTCGGCGTACTCCCTTGCTTCAAGACGATGAAAGCCTCGGACGTGCTGACGTCAAACCAAAGAATGTACGATTCGTCCTTGTAGAGCTTCACCAGTTCGGACAACTCCACGGCTTCAAGGCGGACTGATCTAGTCTTTTCGTGGCTTGGGGCTAGATGCTCGAGTAGGGTCTGCAACTTCACGCCTATCCTACCGTAACCTACCACTTGTCCATCTGTCCATCGTAAAATTCCATCTCTTTCAAAAATTCTCTCCCTCTTTGACACTTCGATCGGGCCAAGGGCCTTCTCATGCTGAATCATGTGGGAGAGTACTATATTTGCCCGCTGTCGGTTAAGTGAACGCATGCTTACAGCTCGGACGGCAGCATAATTTGTCGCAAGATGGATTGAAAGCAGCAGCATAAGCGTTGACCACGTTGCAAATGGCGATGACACCCAAGATACCACGACGCTCCCGACCTAATTGTTCATCAATCAGCCTGATCAGCTGAGATGACGAAGCAGATCGATCGGACTCACCAGCATCCCCATGAGTGATATGACTGTTTCCTGGCTGGAATCTTTCTGCAAATCGATGAGCTAGGATCCTATCTGCGTGTGTATCTGCACGTGCAGGGACCTGCTGAGTGAGACGTCACGGCATATTGATCTGTCAACTAAATACTTACTGCATTCAACTCTCCCAAATTACCCCATCGAGCAAAGTGAGCACTGAGACTGGCCTTGGAACTCCCTGCAGCTACCCCGCAAAGAGCACGGAGCATGCTTGAGCAACTGAGGATTAGCACTCTGAGAGCTTTTGGGAATATCGGAGATAGACAATCGAGAATCATTGCCGTATCATTGAACACATCGGCTGCAAGTCGATACATTTTGCACTCGGGTTCCAGGGATGTCCCTAGTTTGTGAGCAAATAAGATGGTTGCTATTCTGCCCATTGACTCTTGCAGGACGGACAAAAGAAGTGCTGCTGTTGGTGACGCTGATGCATCCCCGACGCCAACACCTATATCACCCTCCGTGTCAGTGACGTGGATCGGATAACGGTGGACGAAAGGCACTGGCAATGAAATACTATTCCTTACAACCCTAACCCTGCTGTTTAATCTGAACGCTGTCGTTTAGGTCTGGTGAACGACTGACTGAAAGCAAAGATTAAAATGTAGATGAATTGGAACACACCTTCTAGCACAGCACGCGATGAGAGGAGGCTAGCAATCGAGCTAGAAAATGCTTGTAAGGAGTCCTACGCAAACGTTAGCCCAAGAATTAATTCGCCCACGAAGCGAAGTAGCGACATAGATCTGGTATCTAATGGTCAATAAGCAGAAACCGTTAGCACATGCAGCTATATCGGAAGACGCTGAACGTGCGCTTCAATTCCCTGGGAAAACGACGCACTCCAGGTAGTCTTCAGTCACGCTCTGCGGGTATCCAGCAGGCAGGAAAACATCGAGCAGTTGTTGCCAATAGCTTTTGGTGCGTTCAGGAAGCTAGACGTGGCCTATTGTTAGCTTCTCCGTTGCTTAACAAAAGTCCGAGAGTGGTGACCCACAATGACGTCCACTCGGCTTCCTCCTGCCCGTTGCTGTGATACACGGGATTCGATGTATGTCGTCGTGAGATTGGCCGATTCGTCATATTCAGTAATTTCCATCTTCCTGGTGTCCGTGCCGTTCATATGGATGGTGAAGGGTTGAGATGGAGTGGAAGATCGCTTGGCCCGTGTTTCAGAATCGCTATGTCGCACCATCTCGGGCGGAAGTCATGAAAATGCGAGCTAGTAACCGCCTGGATAAAAAAGTTCGATCCCTTGTTCATGCGTAATATTGAACCAACTATAATGCCGATTTTGCAAGCCTAACCCGAGCTAGTTCGGTCACAAAGTGTCTCAACCCTGATATTAGCCGCATGCCTCGATCTTTTGTGGCGGTAAACTATATAACTTGTTCTCTACTATTTTAGAGCAAAAAAAAAACGCTAAAATGATAATCAAAGATGTTGACACGTGTCTTCATTAGACAAATCTCACGCAACGTCTCTATCTCCTAAGTTTCTAATGCAATAAATTGATTGAGACTAATGAACAACACTATTGAAGAGTACTGTTCAGGAAGATTTATACATACAGTGGCACCGGTTTGGCCAACGCTCTGTTGAACAGCAGGCACACAGATATGTAGATTAGAGAGCGCAGCGATATGATACAACATAAGATATGCCACCGTCATTGAATGGATTGCTTAGCACACAAATGCTCCCGACGCATTACAGGGGAGCAAATGAGTAAGGCTTGGTATATACAAAGGAAGATAATTACTTCCACTCTATTTATTAGCGGCGGATTCTGTGCCTATAACAGGACTGTATCCCTGGGGATACTTTGAGTCTGACGCAAGAGTCTCATCCGGTTTGTCTAGTTCATACGTGAGCAACCCATTATTGATAACACTCCTCTACCTAAAGAGTGACGTGGGGGGCTTACCATGTCGAGCATAAAGCTGGTACTCTTCATCCGCATACTTTCCGACCCTGCCACTCTCAACGTCCTTGCGTGTCAGAGTCAATTTACCCTTCGGCAAACCCATACTACCCAAATATGCAAGGGTATCCTTCCATTCTTTATCCTTACGCTTCGCATCCCAGTTCAGCTCATCGCCCATTAAATCAATCACGGCAGGTAGAGCTTCAAGCGCCGCCTGTGCATTGAGGAACGCCAGTCGCATCCGTCGTGCAATAACGTCGGTCGCCGTCTGTGCATATTCATGTTTTACACAATACTGGACTTCACCATCGATAAAAGGGTACAGAGGTGAGATACGCTTGCCCCGAACCGGGAAGCGCTGCTCGGTGGGAGCGGATAGTGCAACGACAGTCCAGGCTCGGTCTCCGTAGGCGGCTGTCAGATATTTAGCAACCTCGGTCTCAACGCCATAGTGCTGGATGAGATTGATGAACAAAGTCTTAGAGAATCCGTGTGCACCAATCAAACGAACGCGATGCGTCTGACAGGTTCCATCCAAAGGTGCTTCATCGTCCACAGCTGTCCCACTCACGCGAGGTGGATTCGTTAGAGACTTGGGCTGGAGGTCGAATTCTTTGATGGCTTCGTCAACAGTTTCTTCGGCCATTTGACGGTATGTTGTCCATTTCCCACCAGAGCAAGTGATGAGTCCAGATGGCGATGTTGTAACCAAGTGGTTTCGCACAAGACCCTCCGTTTTCTTAGCCTTGGGATCACGGACCAAGGGACGAATTCCAGACCAAGCAGCAAGCACATCACCGCGGCGAACATTAATTTCCGGTTGAAGATATCGTCGAATCTCTTTCAAGATCCATTCAATTTCGTTTTCGCCAGCTACAGGGTTCTGCGAGATGCTAGTCGGGGTGTCAGTAGTACCAGCGATAGTGTTGCCTTGCCAGGGGAGAAAGAAGATGACTCGACCATCAGAAGTAGATGGGTCAATCAGCCCCATATTTGCAGGACTGTAGTAACCAGGCAAGATAACATGAACACCAGAGCTGGGCGCAACAATCTCCTCAATGCTCTGGTCATCCAGCTTTCGAATTGAGTCTGTGAAAGGGCCTGTAGCGTTAATTATTCCTTTGGCCTTAATGGTGAATCCTTCGGCCTTTTTTCCATTCAGCTCCGTGATACAATCCTTTGCACGGGCACCATTGAGCCTTCCAGAAGCATCCTTTTCCAAGGCTGTAACTTCTAGATGGTTAACAACTGTAGCCCCGTATAGAGCTGCAGTCATTGCCAGAGATACATTCATTCGGGAATCGTTGTGCGCACCATCTAATATAATCAGTTTCCAAGCTCGGGTGCCATAGTTATCAACCCATACCATAGTAGACGAGGGCTCCAACTAGACCAGTCTTCTTAAGCATCGGAAACGCATCCAAAGCCTTGCTCTTTGTGAGAAAGTACGAGCTTTCAATGTTCTCCGAACCGGCCAGGAAATCATACATTTTGGTGCCAGCCCAAAAGTATGGCGCTTTCCACCATTTATCAATCGGAATCATGATTGGAAGCCATGACGACAGATGAGGGGCCGTATCTAGAAAGTATCGTCTTTCATGAAGAGCTTCTACAACAAGCTTGTACCTATATTAGCCTCTTAGTAGTAACTCGGTGATATCTTGTGAAAAGGATCTTACTGGTTATAGTCGAGGTTCCAAAACGCCTTTTCAAGATATCTTACACCGCCATGCACCAGCTTTGTGCTCTTACTGCTGGTCCCACTGCTAAAATCATCCCTCTCAACAAGTGCAACTTTTAGGCCTCTAGTAGCTGCATCAAGAGCAATGCCCGAACCTGTAGCGCCTCCACCAATAATCAGAAGGTCATACGGCTCCTCTTCACCAGTACCTTGTGCTGATGTTGTGCTGCCCCCAAACCAATTCCCAAGATTGTTCTTTACTTTTTCGACACTGCCCGCTATTGTACCGCTGCTGCGCTTCAAGTCCGCAATCTGCTCCTCTCGCGACTTCACCACCGGAAAATTTGGAGGTCGAAAGATGCCACCCTCGCCGTACGTGGGTGGTGGAACTGCCGCAGCCTCCGATCCAGGAATGTCTCTCGGTCGATAATTCGCGTACAGAACTCCGCCACCAACCAAGCCGGCACCTGTGGCATAAAGGAGTGGCCTTAGGATCTGGATCGAGCGACGAGTCGCCATTGTATGATGGTAGAAGAGGCAAGCAAAGAGCGTGATTTATTAGAATAGGCGTCGCTATCAAAGCGCACGAGGTTAAAGTTATTCGAGACTGAGGCTTAAGTATGCCTTTCACATGCTTTCCGTTAGCTTCAATCCATCCGGAAACACGACTACAGTAGCGGTTTCACCTCTTCAGGATATTAAAACGGCATTGTAATGTATGGAGAGCCCGAAGCAAAATTTTCCGGGGGTCAATTGTGCAAGGAAAGGCTCCGATGGGGTAACTCGAGAGTTGAGAGTTGGATTTCAAGCGGGTATGACGAAGTTCGATGTTTTCGGAAAGCTTCGGCCAAATTCACAGTTTCTCCCGAAGTGTTCCTTTATATGGGCCGACAGTACCCCACGCCCCGTTTTCAGTTTGATTTCAACCTTTTCAGCACGATATGCATCTTGAGAGGTTTTGCCAAGATGCTTTACATTGCAATATATCAAATATCACTGTCGAGCTACGCCTAAAGAGATTGCATCTTGGATAAATATCGATTGGGTTACCGCTTACGTCTTAGTTTAATTGATGGGACTAAAAGTCTGAACGCCTTGATGATACTCCGTCATGAAATTGAATCAGAGTCTCATAACTTTGTCTTTCAATACTCCAAATTGCGTGGATTTCCCAGCTCCTCGAAGACGAGGATGAGTCGTAAAATTTAAATATTTTCCTTCCCAATAACATCCACAAGACATAGCTGCCTCACAATACTACCACAAGTATCTCAATCCCGCATATTTTTGCCGGTCACGATTGGTTATTATTATGTAGGAGGCTAGACTCAGGCCTCGCCGAAGCTAAATCTGTCCAAGATTACTTTTGCCTTCTCTCTGCTTCAGCCTCCTTGAACCTCTATCTCGATTTTTGCGTTCCAAGGCCATTTGAAAGCCCCATACCCTCGAAGCAACGGTCTATTTTTCTCGTTCTTTTTTGTCGATAGCCCCCTTTGGGCCGATTGAACTATGGGCTGGAAACGGAGGCATTGTTGCTAAGTGAGTGTTGGTCACTGAGAACGATTCAGATATATTAACAACTTGAAGCATCTGGTTCGTCCATGGGCTTTGTAGAGATACCTCTGAAACTTGGTCAAAGGGTAAGTCCGCACTCTTGAAAGAAAGTCTTTTATCACGTCTCCTTGTGCCCTCTACCCCATGCGCCGCTGAGGCGTCCACTCAATTTTTTGCGTGTCCTATTTCTGCCCTCAAAAGTAGCTTCAGATGCTGAAGAAAACTATGAACATCGTCTATAAGTTTGATTTTGAGATGTTTCACATATATGCTTAAACCTTTATGACGTGGCAATGGCTGAGCAAACAGCCCTTCGCGTGAACGCCTCTGTCTCCATGGGATAGAGCCTGGCTAACACAGTCACCTTCCAATCTAGGATAGGTATGCTGTCCTCACGACTTCTTGAAGAATGATATTAGTAACGCTCGGATATTCGCCTGGGGATATGACTCGAATGTGCTGAAAGCTACGAAGGCCACCAGCCAAGCTAGCAGTTTTAGTCATGTCGAGAATCTCTTGAACGGTATTTCGTGATTGAAGCATACAGATGCAGATGCAGAGGTACAGATCCCCCAGAGCACGTATATTTCTGCGAAGTTCATATAGCCAGGCGACCTAGCCAATTATCCTCGTCGGACATGGCCTAAGTAGTCTGGTAATGAAAGAGGTGAGTGTATAAATGGGACGGCCTAGGGGTTTTCAAGGAAAAGTAGTCAATTCCTTAAGCTGCCGAGGCATCCACTCAGTTTTCGATGCTCTGGCTATGCCCTCGTAATGACTTTAGATACCCAAAAACTCTTAGAAGACTCTTTTCATATCTAGTTCTAAAGCACTTCAGAAGCTCGTACAAATCTCATATAAGTTGGAGGGAACTAAATCAATGGCTCTTCGAGTGGATTCCTTTTCAACAACGAATGCGATACAGTGGTTGGCATTAGTGCCTATACTAATACTATGCCAGGAATTGATCCGCTCTTGGAATACCATAACAATAAACAAGATCCAGCACCAGGATCTATATATATCTGCGCTAAAGAGTAGTAAGCGACTACCCTGTACGTTTCTTTCGTGAACACGCTAGACTGATTTCAACATTGAGGTTTTCTTAGGAGCTCCACACCGAGGAGCTCTAAGACAGTGCTTGGGCAACTGGTTGTAGACGTGGCCAAACCTGCCCCACAACATCCGAACGATAAGCTCATCAAGCTTCTAGAGCGGAAATCGGAAACCCGGGAACGACAGAGGCGACCCTTTGCAGGAATTAGCAATAAGATGCTGCCCGCATGCGCCTCTAAGAAGTTATCAAATGCTGGTGAGCTTGTAAGCATTCATATACACTGATCTGAACCATATTAACTCCAAATCAGATCGTCCAAGAGCACTCAGCCTCGATCTATGGATTTAATGTCAAGACCAGTACCATTCTTGCAAATCACATGGATATGTGTAAATTTGATGACGCAAGAGACACTTGATATCAACGCATTTCCGGCTGTATTATTGCTTTTGCTCGACGAGCGGCTAAAGAAGTAGCGCAAAGTAAGCAGACTGCTAGGCTTGAAGCCTCTGTTGCTCAGGCATCAGCCCCTCATCTCTTTACTTCTTCCGAGTCCGGTCAGTCTGCGGATTTTGGAGCTCATGCTATCTCCCCAGCGCGTCTTGGTGATACGTTCGAAGTTCAGGAAGTATAAAGCCTTTAAAGGGGTTATTCGGAGATATTGTTTTAGGACATAATAGCAGAAATTTTCCTGGTATTATGTACAGACCATGTTGAGCTAATATCTTTGCGTTAGAGCGAATAAAATTACAGGTAGCATAGTGTGAAAGTAAGTCAATCTTAAGTGTAAATATTTGAGATTACCAAAAGTTAACATTCGTAAAGATCTTTTAGAGAGTCTGCGTTTCCCATATATGCAGGGTCGGGAGGACATTAAGGACGCACACGCAAGACCGTTTGAATGGTTTCTCTCGCCATCTATTGACAATGAAGGCTTGCCAGTATCTCCCTTAGTTAACCGGGTGCAGACCGATAGTCCATTAGTTCTGATAAGTGGCAAAGCCGGCCCTGGAAAGCTGTTGACCGGACAATAAGGCATAAGAACTCTGTCTATTAAAGAGGGCTTCTGGAGCCTCTATATATACACCAGATAGGTGACAAATAGGTTGCAAATAGAATGACGACTACGTTGTCATTCTGTAACGGAAACAGGTATTTAGACATTTGATGAGACATACAAGGAGACATACAAGGTAAGGAGCGGGGTATTGAGACATAGGGTTCTAGACTTGAAGCCAGTATCAAGATGGTGGTAAGGAAATCCGATCCAGTTCGACAAAAGCCCACACTCATGAAATATCTGTATTAATCGCTACAACTACAAGACTTTCTTCAGAGTCGGGCATCCGGCAGTCCATTCATCCTATCAGAGTTCTTCTTCTATGAAAGAGGCGTCTCGATGCTTCAAAGGTCTGAGAAGGTCTCATACGTGCAATGTTACATCAAGTCCTGGAACAACGGCCGGACCTAGCTTCCATCATTGTGGGATCGCAGCGGATCAACTTAGAGGTGACTGGATTATGCAGGACGTTGGATCACAGGGAATGGACTTGGCCAGAACGAAAAGCGGCCTTTGAACGCTTGTTAACGCATAGACCCGCTAGCCTGAAATTAATGCTCTTCGTAGGTGGGTTGGATGAGTATCGATCTTTAACTCGATATAATGACTATGACTACAACGATGGTGATGATCCAGTATGCGCTGAATTGATTGTCAGAGGCCACGACGAAATAGTGGATTTATTCAAATGAGCGGTGGAATCACCGAATATCAAGCTATGCCTATCAAGCCGGCCATTGTTGGCATTTCGTGATACCTTCGAGGCGTACCCACACATCAAACTATAGGGCCGGCTTCTGAGCAGGTACGCTGGTCTTCTAGCGGTAGAAACCACGCAATTCGGAGACGCTATTACCAAACATGGCCGTCCAGTATTAGGAAGGGTTAAATTTCTTGCATAAAATTATTAAGGAATTCATAACACGGCCAGAGAACTGGAATGTTCTCCTGCCGGCTGGTTTGCAACCCACATTCACTTCCTGGGCGCATGCCTTTCCCAGTTGAAACATTGGGGGAAATCTCGCCGACTGGTCGACGTCGTCAATATATTTATTCCTATCAGGGATGCTATATACTACGCGGCACAAGCAGAAAGCACTACGGGTCTTTCGCACACCGAACTCCTTGATAATCTTGATTAGACGGCGTGGGAGCTGTGGCATCAGAATAAAACCACAAGCCAAGAGTACTCAGAAGGCAGTCAAGATGTCCGTTTGCGAAAGAAGAGCTACCACTTGTCTGTCTGGAAGTCGCAGGAACCTAGAAGGAATTATGAGTGACACACCGACTTTATGGCGCTAGCCGTCCAAGGAAATCTGACCCTCTATATCAAAGATAGGTTTGACCACGCTAATTATAAGCTCAAATACAAGCAGGGCCGACCACTGCTCAACTGCGCAGTCGTTCCCCAGCGCCTCCACGTCCTAGCAGACCTGCTGGCCGCTAACTAGGCACCAAAAGAACCGGTCCCACTGGCAGCGCCAATTAGGACAATATTTAGCCTCAAGTTCCGGCTGACAAGACCACGTACGCAGTTATCGGTTTGGAAGTGATCAGGCAGATCCTAATCTGACCAAATTACTATTAACGAATGGTGCCAACCCGAATGAGGGTTATAAAAGGACTAGGAATTTGTACCTAGAGGATGAACCGAGCATGTAGGAATGCTCCATAGCCTGGGCATTCGGTAGCTTTAGGTTCGACCTAGCGAACAGCAAAGCCCTTTCTCGTTGGTTCAGTGCAAATCCAAATGCAACAGTGGCCCTTCACAGCAAATACCACAAATATACTGGCCATCTGTATAAGGGCCTGTTTGGTTCCACTGGAGGTATCAGTTTCTAAATTGAGGTGGTCGTAGCTTTTGGCGCATTTTAGTGTAATTCTTCTGCCGCGTCTCAGACGCCATGTCAGCGGTGTAAAATTGAAGACCTGTTTGGTTT
>Ga0307507_10002757_pt1 | contig 35914 bp, 26 predicted proteins | sample 7_EM_MG_FD_207223 | JGI IMG/M metagenome (GOLD analysis project Ga0307507, IMG submission 207223) | Populus trichocarpa ectomycorrhiza microbial communities from riparian zone in the Pacific Northwest, United States - 7_EM | ecosystem: Host-associated > Plants > Roots > Unclassified | place...
TCTACTGGATATGTACATAGATTTTCAGTTCATTCTAAGCAGTTGTGGTTGTATAGGTAATAAATGTATGGTGGGAGTGGGGTTGCCGTTGCCGCGCCGGACGAAAAGCTTTGTCCCCGTACTTTATAAGCGTCAGTAACAGTACAAACGTTTCTATTTATGTTAATCGTTATTTTTTGATACACTGCAGAGCCCATTTTGTCTCGTTTATCGTTCTTCTTGTTGTCGTCGGTGGTGCTGTTCATAGATAAAAACCTTGGGTAAAATACCGGTAACGAGAGATAGAGTAATTTTTGAGAGAGATAGTTTAGGCGAAGGTGGGATACACGGGGAATTTAAAGTTATAAACCGTACTCGGATATGGAAGTAAAAATCGTGTATGCTGAGGACCCTGTGAGGCTGTGATTGAGGAGAAGTATCGACCTGGCCGGAATAACAAAAACTACCTGCACTTCCAAGCATTGAAAGACCCTAACTAAACCTTGGCAGATTTGTGATAGCCCATGACATCATCGATGATGTGAATCAAGCAGTCGGCGTACACTTGTTGAAGCACCCTTCTTGTAGCCCGCGTGATTATGATCGCTTAGATAATCTATTGATCCTCCTTGGAATAAGCCGCGCGGCTCATTTATGGAATTCTACGGTACTAAGGCCAGCCACAATAGTGTCTGGTTAAGGAATTGCTTAGATAGAATTACTCTAGGGTTTAACCTTTGAGTGCCCCCCTACCTCTTCCAATCCCTCATGTGAGATTCCCGAGATTCCTGCCTTATCCCTTCATGCTCGATTTTCACTTCCATAACCGGATACTCTTGTTGCTTGCTTGAAGTGGCTTTTTGGGGGGTGGTGGTACAAGTACCAAACGAAACCCACCTCCAATCAGCTGAGTTAAGTGTGATATTGTAGGAGAAGAGTACGATACTAGCGTAGCCGATAGATAAAATAGGCACGTGCCTCTGATAATGAACTCCACTGCCAGAAGGCTTACAAAATATTTCGTATCAGCCCCGCGTGACGATTTTATCTATCGGCCATGGCCGTACTCGCGCGGCCGAGTAGTTCTTGGATACCCCTATGGAGTAGCAATCGGCGTGCGAATGACAGGCTCATTCCAAGTAACATCATTAATAATTATATATACTGACTGTATGATGAAAAACCTACGGGATGAGCAGGCGACCATTATACACTCACGTAATTTTCTACAGTATTGAATACAGTACGGTATAGTCACCGATGGGTGTTGGCGAATATCAGCGGGTGCAGGGATCCGTAATTAGCAGGTATTTTATTGATACCCTTTGACGAATTTAATTTTTTGCTCGCAGCAGACCCCCGTTCGCCACCCGCTGACACCCGTCAACTCCCCATCGGTGAACGTATCACCTTCTGTCCACGAACTACGAACTTCGTCCAACTGCTGCGGCGCGGCTACCATGGTATGAAACTGTGTGCGGGGTCCAAACTCCTCGCCTCTGACAATTTTTTATTTCCTCCAGCTTCCTCCTCAAAGTTCCCCTGCTCCAATAGCAAATTTCCCTCCCTTTGTTTTCTTTTCCTTTACTTTCATAAATTGGTTCTCCAGTGAAAAGCCCTGCTTTTTCCTATCCTACTACACCCCTCTAGACTCTCTGGTAATGTTTAGTTTTCCATTAACACAACCAACCAAAAATACGAACCCGAACCTTTTACGAAAAATCTATTTCGGAGGTCACTTATTACTATTACGGTCGTTTGCTGGATTAATCTTTTAATTTTTTTCAAACTAAGTACCAAACAGAGTGACAGGATGAATGAAGGAAGGGGGTAATGGATGACCGAAGGAGGGCCGTGAGAGTAAATTCTTATAAACTGTGGGGTTCTTCTCAGTTCGTTCGATTTGAATAGCTCCCAGTAGGATAAATAAGTTCTCCCACTGCATTATACTAAGAACCGGGGGTGCCTCGCGAATGTCGGCTGCCTCGGGATCCCCACGGAGAAACTGTAAAACTGGTACGGTACGTTCGGGAAGTTAATGATAGTTAGAACTACAATTTTTCCCTACGCTGCGAGCCCCTGGCGTAGCAAGCACTCACCACTTATTGGCTTGTCTTTCGTAGGTTGTATTATTGTTTTTAACAGTAGTTCAAAGCATTTTGTAAGCTGTGCTAGCCTTTCCGGGTGCTCGCAACGTTAGGAGACATTGTACTCAATAGATTTGGGTCGCTTAGGCTGTCATACGTCAGAGGTGGAAGTTCCCTTTACATTTTTTCCCTTCTTTCCCTTGCCAGAGAACGGAACTGATGGCATTATGCGTCCTCCAAGGGGGGTTACACCCAGTGTTCGCAACGGGGGAGTCCGTCCGTCCTGAGGGTAGGACCAGGACGGACTATGAATCGTAGTCCGTACAGTCCTGGAGAGAAGTTTGCCCAGGGCTAATGGCTGTAGGACGGGGGAAGACACCGGACCCCACAACCAGATTGCAGGGTGTCTCAGAGTGTCAAGCCAGACCGATCCCTGCAGATCCCACCAGATCCCCACAGACCCCCACAGATACCCACAAATACCGGCAGGTCCCAACAGAACCCGGTGGATGCTTGCAGGCCCAGACAGTTCCCCACTCTTTTCCACAGTTCAAGGAGAGAATCTGTAGTCGGCCACAATCACTAATCGTCTTCAGAGCAGGAAGCAAAGAAAACAACTACAGTGTGATCGTGACACACTTTAGAAGGAAAGATAGAAGATGGAAGAATGGTAATTTGGGTTATTATGCTCTGTTTGGACTTATCTACAAACGGGTGGTGATATCACGATTGAAGGTGATTTGAGATCGAGTATTCCCGAAGGTCGTTTCCAGTAAGACTTGACTTTGTTCAAGTACAACCTCAACGGAGCCATCTTTACCTATATCTTATGTGTCATGAAGGTGTTAAATCATATTTTTGTTGTTGAATCCAAAATAACAATAGAAAGAAGAATGTGAATCCCTCCTGAGGTTAAATTTCTAAATAAAGAAGCACTATCGACCGGTTCTCATAGCTTAATGGTAAAGAGACCGGTCACTACTAGCCCTTCCAGGGAAGGTCGGGAGTTCAACTCCCGGCCAGGGTGGATGTAGCAAGCAGGCCTTTAATAAATAAAAGGTAAAGTAAGCCCTGGCGAACCACCTTTTTGCCATCAGGGCTACCAAGTGTTTTTGCCCTAATATATCTCTTTAAAGGTTTATGGGAACCTTGAGGAATGATGGTCGATGAGTCCAGTGAAGACAGGAATTCCATTGCACACAATGCCCAATTTTTTAAATATTCGTCTCCATAACCCTGTCTAACAGCCATTGTTTTACATCACAGAAGTGAGATCGGCCTGGTTGGGCAGATATTTGTTATAAATTCTTAGAGCTCTTGAAGGATAGGCCCCTCATACTGAAGACTATATAAATTTTGCCGCTGTTTGCCTATTTGTGCCTAATATGCTCAAACTGATTATTATTTGAAAAGTGCGAAGGTGAGTGATCAACAATGAAAGAAGACTTACAGATCCCAATCGTCCTTATCAGGGGATCTGCAGTCCTCAACTGTCCCCTCTGGTCCTTTCATTAGGACGGCATAATAGTGGCTCACCTTGTGGGGCCCGTGGTCCTTGCTCAAACCCTGCAGTTCCAAAATGTCCTAGGACAGGATGGAGTAAAAATTGTCGTCCGGTCAGGTCCCGTCTTCTTAGCAGTTTCCCCGTAGGGCTACCCGGGCCCCCAGACCGTTGCGAAGACTGGTTACACCCCGGTGACAAGCTGTGTGCGAAACCACTCCGCGAGGTTGCCTAATGTTTGCTCAATACGTGATAAAGCGGAGGTCATGTCATGCTGGATACAAGTGTAGGCTTGCTCAGAGCCTTCTAACAGTTCCTGTGAAGCGGCGATAGACTTTAACGAAGTTTTATCTATACAGGTATTATAGAAACCTTGGCCACTGTTACGAGGATATGCTTGAGCAGATATATTCCCACACATAGCTGATAGGTCGTGCTAGACGAGGTCTGGGGGTTCATTTTCAAACTCAACTATTTACACCACAATAGATCGGTTGATGAAATTAAGGTCAGGTCATATCCGATCACTCGGATAACACAACCTGTAACTTGTTCGAAATTGCAGCTTTATGGCCATACTTGATGCGGGATGTGCCACTGCGGGATGTGCAAGTGCGGGATGTGCCCGTACTAGAAGGCCGCATTGCTATACGTACGTATTAGTGATAGGACGCACAAGCTAAGAAAACGCTGTCACACCCCTGTTTGTTTCTCTTTGTTTCCTCACTGTTCTCTTTCTCTCTTGCTCTCGCTTGTCTTCTTCTTCTCTCCCTTTACTTCTTCCTTAAGTCTTTCCTTTAATTCAACACAACACTATCAATTATGATTTGTCTCTCTGCATAATATAAACATTGTGTCTCCACTTCAGCCATTCCACTCCGCTGCGTAAAACCCTAACCATAAATCATTACCTCGGCATTGAATATTTTCAACACAACTCTTGAGAGGTTGAAAATATTCGATGCGGAGGTAATGATTTACGGTTAGGGTTTTACGTAGCGGAGTGGAATGGCTCAGGTGGAGACACAATGTTTGTATTATGCGGAGATGAAGATCATAGTTGATAGTGTTGAGTTGAAGGAAGGAAAAACTTGAGGAAGAATTGAAGTGAAAAGAGAAAAGAAGACAAGAGAGAAAGCACAGAAGGGAAACAAAGAGAAACAGACAGGGGTATGACAGCGTTTTCATAGCTTGCGCGTCCTTTCACTAGTGCGTACGTATACCAGTGCGGCTTTGTAGTGCGGGCACATCCCTCACATCCCGTATCAAGTGCGACCATAAACCTGTGATTTCCAACATGAGATGTCAGAACTAGCCGTGCTTAGGACGGGAAATTCCCTCACTGAGTGGCCACAGTGGTATGCGTATGCGGCAGCAGAGGGGGCACACAATCCATGAAAAACTTTCTCCTTTTTTCTTTTTCCTTGCCTGTTGTTTCTCCCTTCCCTCATTCCCCCCCCCTGTTCTGGGACACTCTCTGGACTTTCCTTTCTACATACTAAATAGAAAAAATCATCAACTCCTTCACCTCTAACTACAAATTCCGTGTCTTTACTTGAGCCGCTCAACTCTATTGCGTAAGACCTTCATGGGCGATCATGACCCCCGCATCAATTATTTCTGCAAGTGTTGTGGGGGGAGGGGGTTATTTATTTTTTAAAAAAAGATATTATCACCTGCCCAGCAGTATGATATCTAGCGATTTAGTTCGATGATGTTTTTAGACCAGAAGTGTCAATTTTCTCTTCCCACTGAGAGCACCGACTCCCTTCAGGATATATCAAAATAATTGCTATGGCAAACTACTAAAACTATTGGGGACATAAAATGTGATAGAAAGCCCTAATGATTCTTAAAAACCATGATGCAGTGGAGAAATGTTCGGCTAAGTGGGACTTATGCGGTTACCGGTAATGCACCCCCCGCGCTCGTGATGTTAAGGATTCCTTAAAAAGGAATTCAGTTACAAACGATTACATAGGCATACTAGTATGAGATCAGAACATTCCATTCAATAACCTTTTTACCCCCAAACTATCGATTTTCACTTGCCCTCTCAGAACATCAACTCCCATCAGGAACTGCTAAAATAATACCCATGCTACATTATTAAGTCCGTAGGGAAGACAAAAAGCCTTGCCAATCGTCAGCAACGATGATGCAGGGGAGAAGGTGTTGGTTAAGCGGGAGATATACAGTAACCATATACTGTTCTAAGGCGCAAATTAAATATTCTCAGGGAATGAGCTTGATAATATATGTTGCAACTATGCATTCCGTTTATCACACCTTCCGAATCTCTTATTTGCACCCAAGGCGTTTATATATCGATAATCGATTAAAGGGAGCCGGATACCGATAGCGTATAAGAAATGATCCATAGCTACACCAGAGGCTCTGGATCTACCCCCAAAATATATAGACCACAAGAACCCATTTGTCTATCTCTAGAAAAAGAAAGTGGGAAATGGAAGAAAAAAACACTACTAATAGTCTTATACATTAAATAATTTATGGCCATTCTCGAGATTTCAATCACATAATATGTCTTCGCCCGTTAACTCTAGTCAGGGATAAACGTAACCAAAGAAGAAGAAAAATGAAGGAAGGGAAGAAAGGGAAGAAGAGGGAAAAAGACACTATCATACAAAGAACCCCGAGGTAGCTTACTTACAGTGGTATCCCCTCCTAGAGGTGGAAATAGAAGAAAAGATAAAATAACTCCTGGCGAAAAAGGAAGACATATGAGGAATAGGAAGAAACTTGGGGGAAACGTCGGACTGTATGTATTTCTGTTCTAATTATAGTGGTCGAGAGCTCTAGTCTTCGTGAAAATAGTTGATAAGGAAATTTAATTGATATGTTGAAGGCCTGAAAACCGATCCCCATGAAGTGAATATGGATAATGTTTCCCAGTGGGTGGTGGGGATGTAGAGGGGCAGAATAAGGAAATAGACGGGTATGCTTGTGTAGGAATTATGTGGCAGAGTCTGATATACTCAGGAATAGGTATTCTGGAGAATCTTATGAGGCAGGGGGGCGGTTGCGCTTAGAACGACGCAAAGGCAGCGAGGGCGCTCGATCACGTTTTAGTAGCTTGGAAGGCTTCGAGGGGGCAGGTTCAGGGGCGGGATCGGATGTGGAGATGGGTAGGAGAACGGGTGCTGGGGGAAGTGCTTCAAGTTGAGTCGATGAAGGCCCAGAGGGGGAGGGAGGAATCACTTCTGTGATCTCGTGTTTTGTATCGGGGACAATGCGGTGTTGTTGTGATAGCGGGCCTAATTCTACATCCTCTTGAACACTCACAGTAGGGACGGATATCTCGTGCGCCGCGTTAATGTTCTGGGATGCCTCGTAGTCCAAAGGCTTTGGTTCTGATACCAGCCCCACAACACTCTTATGCCCTAAACTAGCAGCGAGTGAGGGCGGTGTCCGGCCATCTCCATCCAACAAACCGGGATTAACATCCGTTCGCTCTTGAAGTATCTTGATCACGCCCCCACGTCTAGATCTGACAGCATATGATAGTGGTGTCCTTCCAGATTTAGAAGCAGAATTAGGATTGACATCCCTTCGCTCTAGAAGCATCTTTGCCACACCCTCACGGCTAGATCTAGCAGCGTATGAGAGTGGTGTCCTCCCAGATTTAGACGACGAATCGGGATTCACATCTCTTCGCTCTAAAAGTGTCTTTACCATATCCTCACGTCCGGATCCGGCAGCGTATGACAGTGGTGTCCGGCCAAATTTATCCGACGAATCGGGATTGACGCCCTTTCGCTCAAGGAGTATATTGACCACTGCCTCCCCTCCCCATTGGGCCTCCCACCCCCATTCTGCAGCGTATGATAGTGGTGTCCGGCCACCCTCATCCGAAAAATCGGGATTGACATCCCGTCGTTCCAGAAGTATCTTCACTACATCCTCACAACCAGAGCCGGAAGCATATGATAGCGGTGTGCGGCCAGATCTATCCGGCTGATCGGGATTAACATCCTTCCGCCCCAGGAGTATCTCAACCAGGCCCTCCATCCCCCATTTAGCAGCATATGATAGCGGTGTCCGGCCAGATTTATCCGACGAATCGGGATTGACGTCATTTCGTCCCAAGAGTATCTTAACCAGGCCCTCCTCCCCCCATTCGGCAGCATATGACAGTGGTGTCCGGCCATGCACATTCGGCGAATCTGGATTGACATCCCCACGCTCTAAGAGGAGCTTCACCAGGCCTTCATGCCCAAATCCGGCTGCATAGGACAGTGGCGCGCGGCCAGATTTAGACGAGAAATCAGGATTGACATCCCCTCGCTCAAGGAGCATCTTCACCACGCCATCATGTCCAAATTCAGCAGCATACGATAGTGGTGTCCGGCCATACACACCCGACGAATTGGGATTGACATCCTCTCGCTCTAAGAATATCTTCACCACACCCTCACATCCAAATTTAGCAGCATATGATAGTGGTGTCCAGCCAGATTTAGACGACGAATCGGGATTGACATCCTTTCGCTCCAGGAATATCTTCGCCACGCCCTCATACCCCTCTTCGGCAGCATATGATAGTGGCGTCCGGCCACACTGATCTGACGAATCAGGATTGACATCCCCTCTCCCTAGGAGTATCTTAACCACGCTCTCAGACCCTCCTTCTGCAGCGTAAGATAGTGCCGTCCGGCCATCCTCTTCCGGCCAATCAGGATTGACATCCACTAGCTCCAGGAGCATCTTCACCACACCCTCGTGTCCATTTCTAGCAGCAAACGCTAGCGGTGATGGACGCCAACCAGATAACGACGAATTGGGATTGACATCCCCTCGCCTTAGGAGTATCTTAACCACGCCCTCATGTCCCTCTTCGGCAGCATATGAGAGTGGTGTCTGGCCGCCCTCATCCCACAAATCAGGATTGACATCCTCTCGTCCTAAGAGTATCTTCACCATTCCCTTCTGGCCGGCCTTTGCAGCATGGGCGAGTGGTGTTAGACCCTCATTATCCGCTAAATTGGGATTGATATTTTCCTGCTCAAGAAGCACTTTTGCTAGTCCGCGGTTCCCATGTTTGGCAGCCCATATTAGAGGCGTTGCGCCATTCGAATCACGCCCATTCAAATCCCATCTTTCCATGTCCACCATGGCAATCGCAAGTTCAGTAACACCCATGTATGCGATGCAGTGTAGTCCAGTAAATCCCCGAAGATCGGGATGTCTGCCATAGTAGCGATCTAGCCAGGGCAAGAAGTCAACATCCTCCTCACGCAGAAGGATGTCAGCCGATATGTGGTTTGCATATTGTTGAAGAAGTCGTAATGCAAGGCTTTTCACGCCTTCCGTCATCTCTTCCCACGCATGGAATCCCCAGTAACATGAAGAATAATGGAGAAAGGGTGCGGTGGAAGGGATGGCATCGAGAGTAGTTGATAGCTCACAGATTGACTGAAAGTGTAAATAAGTAAGGCATATTTCGGCCATCATCGAGTGAGGTGTGATGAACAAGGTGGGATGAGCCGAAAGATACTCTTGAAGGGTAAAATGCACGAGGCGGACTGTTGATACTTGCTCATCAATTGTAACAAGCCCCAGAGTGCAGCTCAGCAATGCCCTTATCGACGGGACATTGTGTAAATTGAGGTCCGTAGTTCCTGTCTCGACCGCTAAGGCGTGGCAAAGCTCTTCCGCTTTTAACGGCCGCTCTGAATGTGAAATCCACATGAGCGCCTCCATTCCAAGCTTCACCTTGTTTCCTTTCTGCTCCCGTATGCGACTCAATGTTGCGGTGTAGGCATCATCCAAACCGACTCCGTTGGTCATCCGACAAAGTGTTTGTCTTCTCTGGTGTATTGTCGCATCTTCTAGAACTGCATCCATGACAAGGGAAACGAGAAGAAATCTAGGGACAATTGTCAGCCGGAAACCTTGGATTCACTATCCATAGATGTTACATACGACCCGGAAATCTTGTCCGGAATAATTGTAAGAATTTCGGCCTCCAATTCCTTGTCCATTGCATCTAGCTCTGGGTCCCCTTCCAACCGCATAGTAATATATCCTCTAATATCCTCCTTCGTGGGCTTTATGGGAGGTAGGTTGGGGTGTCCAGGGAAATACCGCTCAACTTCTTCTTGGATGTGTGGCCTCCCGGTAATGAATAGTCGGACGTTTGGGCATTCCTGGACAATATGCTCTAAAGAGTTCCAAAGTTCAGGTCGCTGTTTTGTAGGAAACTCATCTAAAGCGTCAATGCAGATAAATCCCCGCCGCAAAGACGAGAGTGACTTGATGAGCATCGCGCGGATTTCAGAGAGCCGGAGAGTCCGACCGTCAACCACTTTCTTTGCTCGCTCAAAAGCCTTCCTTATCTCTTCCGGGATCTGTTCTAGTCCTGCGACAAGTTGCTTCAAGAGCGCCGCTAACACACTAGCTGCTAACTGCCCTTTATGACCATGGAAGTCGCAGTACACACAAGCGACGGCCACATTGTCGTCATCAATCGAATTGTATAGCGTATCTATTACAAGAGAGCTAGTGTCCATAGGCTTAGCTTTGCACGGTATTTCAATCGGGCTACTTTCCCACACCTCAGATATGTCTTCCCTACCCCTGGGTCTCCATAACAAAATAACACTTGATGGACAGCCTGATCCTCGCCCATATGCCATTTCTCAAACTCGCTCGTTCCGAGAAGCCAGTCTCCTACCCCATCCATCCGACTCTCACTCACCGCCCGATGCCTTTCCCGAGGTGCCAAGGGTGACAACCACTCCAGAAGATGCCGCTTCTCGTCCGACACCGATATCTCGCAGTTATTCCACACATTCTTATAACTGTCGATCACATTTCCGACGTTGCTATTTATGTTAATGCTCGGGTTTTGATATGCTGCCGAGCCCATCGTGTCTCGCTTATCGTTCTTCTTGCTCTCGATGGTGCTGTTCATAGACTAAAGGATAGGATAGTGAGAGGTAGAGAGGATGTTTGTGTTAAGAGGATTTGAGCGAAGGAGGGGGAGAGGCCGAAAAGAAGGCTCTACGAGCGCCCCTCTCGTTGCCAGTTTGAAGTTGCTTTTTTCAGGGTGTGGTTGCACCCCACCAAACCCAGCTCCAATCCTGTCACTTCAGCCACGCGCAGCCCAGTTCTGTACGGTACTCGAGTACCCGATCACCCACAATCGCTTCCTCGCCAAGGCAGTGCACAAAAAACACGTGCGGAATCAAAAGGGGGCACCAGAGCCTCACAGCACCCCGAGCTGGGAAATTTCTTATGCATCAAGCTCTATGCCAGCACAGTGCTCGTGTACGGAATGCAGGTGCTAGCTGCCCTGGGACCGGCGAACCATCTAGCCAACAAGCTTCTGGGTCTAAACTAAATACCGGAGTTTATCTTCGGTACCGAAACTACGAACCTCCTATTGAATTGTGCTCAACTGCCGTAGCGAGTCCCCGTACGATACAGTAAAAGTTGGCATCAGGTAACCGACTCCTAAGAATTTTTAGGCCCTCTTTGGCGCACCACCATTTAAAAAAAGTGCCATTTTTCAAAAATAATTGTTTGGCAAATGTTCTCGTTTTTTCAGAGTTTATACAAGTAAGCCAAAAAGACTTGGTAAATCATAGGTCTAGGCTAGGTACACTTAAATATTTGCATACATGTTCATCAATGTTACTGCTATTATGAAAATTTCCCACTGCCCACAAATAGGTTAGTAGCCTAACAGGAACATGCCATGGAAAAACGTGCCACTATATTTTTAGAAATGCCATTTCAATGTGCGTGCCGGACACACCTCTGTTTTTAAAAAAAGAATTATGCAGCAAAAATGGCATAAAAGTGAGAAAAATGGCATTTTTCTAGCATGCCAAACAGGGCCTTCCTTTTTCCACCGCTCCCCTCCCCAACTGTAATATTCCGGAAGTGAGGGTTCCTGCCACAATTTATTGTTACTTCGGCTAAACGGAACCGACAGCTTTACTCGCCCCGCCACTGGGGTGGCACCATGCCACGACGCCGCGTATGAGACCACGGGGTGAGGTGGTTTAATAACCGCTCAGGACATGCTACAGCGTGCGCTACGATAGATACACGAGTTAGCTTCCATAGGGCTTTTGATTAGTTCTCGAGAAGCGGTAATTGAACGTTAAGTAGATATTCCATATAGAACTTTTGACGATGGCAAAGAGGATGTACTTGATGGGGGTCATTCCGATAATTCGTTGATAATCCCTCTTAGATGAGGTCCGAGGGCAGTCTCTTCCATTCATGTATTTACACAACATCCGATCATTGAGGAAACTACAGTTAGGATCATACCTGATCACTCGGATGCACGAGTTCTTCTGCTGTTGGAGATAGAGGATGCGAAATGAGGGATTGAAGAGAAAGTAAAGACTCACTGAGTGTAGGAACTCTACGGAGGTGTGGATTAGGGTAGAAGATATATCAAAATGTTCGATGTCTCATTTTCATTGCTGCTTGGGCTCCGGGCCATGGTATCTTCCGGCTCTATAATTAACCGCGCACAAGCCATTGATGGCAACCCAACCCTCCTCATCACCACGCATTTTCAACACCTGCTAAAGATATTTCTCTAAATTAAATTTTAGTTTCTACTATGTATTCTACTATGTATTTACGTTTTATATTTTCTTTTTGGTTTTCATGACAGCGGGGTTAGTAGGGGAGTACTGTGGTCTTAGCACAAGTTTTTCCTGTACGTTGATATGCGCCTAATTTGGTTAAGGCACAATACTTGTACCCATGAGAGGCATAATATCTAGATGCAACGCTAACAGTATTAGTCCTAAGTCCCTGGTTGGAGATACTTCCGTCACATTGAAGCGATAATCTCAGCATCTGCCTTTAAGGGCCGTTCCGATCCTGAAATCTACCTCAGGGCCGCTATTCCAAGTTTTACTATATTTACTTTCCACTCTCTTAGACGACTTAATATTGTGCTATATGCGTCATCCAAACCAAAGCAACTAGTTATTATAAACCGTTTGTCTCCTCTGATGTATTGCAGCACCTTGGAGAACCCCATCTATATTTGGAGGGAATAAGGAAGAAATATATGGACCACTGTTAGCTGACGACCTTGCATTCACCATTTATAGATGTTTCATACACTAAAGAGCTCTTGTCTGGAATAGTTCTAAGAATATCGGCCTCCAGTTCTACATTTATTGCATCTAGTTCTGAGCCATTTTTCAACTTCCTAGTAATGTATGGTCCAATACCCTCCCTGGCGAGGATTATGGCCGTTAGATCGGAGGTCCCGAGAGACACTCTCTCACCGCCTCCGAACGCCCCCCGGAAATGAATGGAGGAGTCTTTGGGCTCTCCGGGAAAATGTGTGCTGAGGAGGCTTATTGCTTAGGTTGATGGTTCACGGGGGACTCGACTAGAGCGTTATCAACCCCTGTTAGCCATATGAGAGACTTGACAAGCATCGCCCAGGTTTCAGGGAGTCCGTGAGTTTGACTGTCTATCCCTCACTTCACTCGCTCAAAGGCCTTCTTTATCCCTTCCGGCACCTGATCTATCCCCGCGACAGGTTGCGTCGAGAGAACCGCTAACAAACTAGTCGCTGATTACCCTTTATGGGCATGGAACTCGCAGTACACACGAGCGACGGCCATATTAGCCCAATGAATCGAATCCCACCGTGTATCTATTAAAACAAGCCAATGCTTACGCATCTAGTTTTGCACACCATTTCAACAGAGCTGCTTTCACACCCCCTAGATATGTCTTCCCCAGCTGTGGGTCCCGGTAACAAAATAACACGGGATACGCAGCCTCATCCTCACTTGTCTCATTTCTTGAACTTCGTTCGGAATGGTCGGTCTCCTACTCCACCCACGCAGCCCCCACTCATAGCCCATTGTCTTTCCTGGGGTGCCAGTGGAAACGACGGCTCCCGAATTTTGCACTTCACACAATCTACCACCACCGTACTCCTCAACACCACATGCCCCATAAACCCGTATTTACTAACCGCATAACTACATAACCGCGTACCCCACATCTGCATGAGCCATAGTCAATCCAACAAGCAAGTCCCGGCCGTTCTGACGGTAAACTTGCCGAAGGAAAATATCCTCAGCGCTCAAGAGCTCGTGAGCTTACCAAACCTCCGTAATGGGTATTCTACCAGTTTTATTGTGGGTGCTAGCGAGATATGCCTCTTGAGTGGAAATTACACTTATCGGGGCAAGTTACCGGACGGCTGCAGAGACTAGCGCTGCCCGTCAGTCCCGTTCGCTTGCCAGCCCGATCCGCATGGGAAGGCAGGGATGGATTACCACATTAATTGGCGATGACCACCTAGGGCGAGTACTCGACGTTCAAATAGCAATTTTTACATAGTTCCCCCTCTCGAAATCGTAATCAACCGCCATAGGCCAACTCTTGTAACTGGTACTAATCACTCCAGGGCTCTGACTTTGACGCAATTGAGGGTTTTTCCTCAGCCACTTATTTCACCATCCGGTACTAGTCCCACGCGGTCGCAGCCAGTAAATGCTATATTTGGTTGGTCTAGAGAGAACTTTGGAAGAAAAAATAAAGAAGGCGCTTGGGAGTGAATCTATTACCATTATAATATATCCCAAAAATTGGAGGTTAGTGGCTCCAGGAGACTACCGCGTTCATACAATAAATGCTGAATTTGGCCTATTTTGGGCGGGAATCAATTACCTACATACCAGTGGGGTGACCAGCACTGGTTTCAACCTTCGAATTAGACTAATGTGAATCATAAGTACCGGTAGTCTAAGTCGGGGTTATAAGACGTCGACTATTGCCCCTAATCCCATGGAGATCAAATGCACTCCATCCCACATCCCAAATTCGAAACATAAGGTGCCAGAACAATTGATACGATCGTTGATAATGGCCCTAATTCTGCTTAGTTTTATCCACGCTCTTAACTTGTTGGCCACAAGGTGGCTTTCTGGTTGACGTCAAAGTTCATATTGTTTTCAAGAGCGTAGCGTGATGGACAAGATTTATTTTTTCACCAAATTCGATGTAAGAACTAGTGTTGGACCAAGGTTTCCGAGCTAGTACCTTGGATATCGATCAAAGAGAGACAGGCACTAGTAATACAAGTAAGGTATAGCACCTAAGTCAACAAGACCCCCTAGACCTAGCCCCGAATAGATTGAATGAACTCCTTTTCCCCCCATAAATTAACAAGGAAACAGAAAGAAAAACCATGTATGATACCGATATAATTACATGTTAATTTATCTACGGCTATTTCAAGCATTTCAATGATACAATATACTCCTAACTACCGACCCCCACGAAAAAAGAAAAAAGGAGGAAGGAAAAAAAGGAACAATAATCGTACATAGAAACCTGTGGTAACTTCAATTTTGTATGCAGAAAGGCGCACACAGACCAAAGTCATTCGACTCGAAAAACCTGCACAAACCTTGGTGAACCCCGGGACTGAATGCCACTGTTGAAGGCCAGAATGTCATTTCTATGGAGTGCAAGCGGATACTATTTCCTAGCGTAGGGCGGATATGAGCAAGGGCGGGCTGAGGAGGTAGGTGTGTGTGCTAATACGGTAACCATATGACAAAGTCTGATATGGTCACTAATGGGGGCGAGAGGTACTAGAGAGGATGTGAGGATGAAGGGCGGTGATTGGGCTTAGAACGGCGGAAAAGCTTCCGGACGGCTGTCTGACAGCGTTTCAAAAGCCCTAAAGGCTTCGAAGGGACGAGGTCAGGGGCAGTGTCGGAGGTGGCCACGGATGGGGGAGCGGATGTTGAGGGGAGTGCTTCAATTCGATTTAGTGGAGGCGCTAAGGGAGAGAGGGGAACCACCTCTGTGATCCCATATCCGGTGTCGTGGGTAGCGCAGTATCGTTGCGATACCGGAGCTAATTCTACTTCCTCCTGAGCACTTAGAGTAGAGGAGGAGAGCTGTTGTGTCACCGCACTGTTCTGTGATGTCTCGTGACTGAGAGGCCTTGGCGCTGGTAGCAACCCCACCACGCCATTGTATCCAGCTATGGCAGCAAGCGAGAGCGGTGTCCGGCTATATCCACCTGACGAAGGGAGATTAACATCCCCTCGCTGCTGTAGCATTCTCACAACGCCCTCATGTCCAGACTTTTCAGCATATGATCGTGGTGTCTGGCCGCTCATATCCAACGAATTGGGGTTGACATCCCCTCGCTCCAAGAGCATCTTCACTACGTCCTCACATCCGGAGTGAGCAGCAAATGATAGTGGTGTCCGGCCATCCTTATTAGACGAATCGGGATTGACATCTCGCTCTAGGAGTATCCTCATCACGCTCTCCCCTGCCCAACCGGCAGCATATGATAATGGTGTCCGGCCCCATTTATCCGACGAATCGGGATTGACACCCCCTCGCTCCAGAAGTATCTTGACCACGCCCTCATGCCGAAGCATGGCGGCATATGATAGGGATGTCCGGCCGTCCTCATCCGACGAATCGGGATCGACATCTCGCTCCAGGAGGATCTTCACCACACTCTCCCCTCCCCACTTGGCAGCATAGAACAGTGGGGTCCGGCCTGATTTATCTGAAGAATCGGGATTGACATCTCTTCGCCCTAAGAGCATCTTCACCACGCTCTCATACCCCATTCCAGCAGCGTATGATAGCGGTGTCCGGCCACAAATACAAGACGAATCTGGATTGATATCTGCTCGCTCTAGGAGCACCTCCACCACATCCCTACACCCGGACTCGGCAGCATATGATAGTGGTGTCTGGTCAAATGGATTCGGCAAATCGGGGTTGACATCCCCTCGCTCCAGGAGCATCTTCACCACCCCCTCGCGTCCAAATCGGGCAGCATGTAATAGTGGTGTCTGGCCGTAGTTATCCGACAAATTGGGGTTAACATCCCCCCGCTCTAGGAGTATCTTTACCAGGCCCCCATGTCCGAATTTGATAGCATATGATAGTGGTGTCTGGCCAGAATTATCTGACGAATCGGGATTGGCATCCCTTCGCTCCAGTAGTATTTTTACCATGCCCTCATATCCAGATTCAACGGCATATGATAGTGGTGTCCGGCCACCCTCATCCGACAAACTAGGACTCACATCCCCCTGCCGCAGGAGTGTCTTCACCACGCCCTCCTGTCCCATTTTGGCAGCATACGATAGCGGTGTCCGGCCTGATTTATCCAACGAATTGGGATTAATGTCTCTTCGCTCCAGCAATATCTTCACCACGCCCTCATGTCCATATTCAGCAGCATATGATAATGATGTCCGGCCTAATTTATCCGACCAATCGGGATTGACATCTCTTCGCTCCAGGAGTATCTTCACCACACTCCCCCGTCCCCCTCTGGCAGCATTTAATAATGGTGTCTGGCCGTAGCTATCCAACGAATCGGGATTGATATCCCCTCGCTCTAGCAGTATCTTCACCACACCCTCACACCCCAGCCAGGCAGCATATGATAATGGTGTCTGGCCATCCACACCCGCGGAATTAGGATTGACATCCCCTCGCTCCAGGAGCATATTCACAACGCCCTCATTTCCAGATTCAACAGCATATGATAGTGGTGTCCGGTCTGATTTGTCCAAAGAATCGGGATTGACATCCGCTCGCTCTAAGAGCATCTTCACCATTCCCTCCTGTCCGGCCTTCGCAGCATGTGTGAGTGGTGTCAGGCCTTCCTTATCTGAAAAAGCGGGATTGACATCTTCCTGCTCAAGAAGAACCATTGCTAGCGCCCAGTTCCCTTGTTTGGCAGCCCATATTAGTGGTGTTGCGCCATTCGAATCACGCCCATTCAAGTCCCATCTTTTCATGCCCACCATGGCAATCGCGATTTCGGTAACCCCCATGTATGCGATGCAGTGCAGTCCGGTAAATCCCCGAATATCGGGATATCTACGGTAGTACCGGTCCTCCCAGGACAAGAAGTCAACAGTCTCCTCACGCAGGAGGATGCCAGCCGCTATGTGGTTCGCATCTCGTTGAAGATGTTGCAATGCAAGGGTTTTTGCCCCTCCGGTCATCTCTTTCTGCACATGGAATCCCCAGTAACATGAAGCATAGTGGAGAAACGGCAGTTCGGAAGGGATGTCGAGACCAGCTGGCAGCTTACAGATCGACCGAAAGTGTAAATAGGTGAGACATATCTCGGCCATCATCGAGTGAGGTGTGATGAACAAGGTAGGATGAGCCGAAAGATACTCTTGAAGGGTGAAATGCACCAGGCGGACTGTTGATACCTGCTCATCAACCGCAACAAGCCCTAAGGTGGAGCTCAACAAGGTCCTTCTTGCCGGGACATTGTGGAGATTGAGGTCTGTAGTTCCTACCTCCACCGACAACGCATGGCGCAGCTCTTCCGCCTTTAAAGGCCGTTCGGAATGCGAAATCCACATCAGCGCCGCTATTCCGAGTTTCCCTTTGCTTCCTTTCTGCTCTCGTATGCGACCCAATGTTGCGCTATATGCATCATCTAAACCAACGCCATTAGTCATCCGACGAAGCGTTTGCCTTCTCTGATGTATTGTCGCATCTTCCAGAACTGCATCCATGACAAGGGAAACGAGAAGAAATCTAGGGAAAATTGTTAGCTATAGGATTGGATTTACTATCTGCAAGCTGTTACATACGCTCCGGAAATTTTCTCCCGAATAATTCTAAGAATATCGGCCTCCAATTCCCTATCCATTGCATCCGGCTCCGAGTCCCTTTTCAGCCGCATAGTAATATATCCCCCAATATCCTCCTCCGTGGGCTTTATGGGGGTTAGGTCAGGGTATCCCGGGAAATACCCCTCAACCTCCCCTCGGATGTGTGGCCTCCCGGTAATGAATAGACGGATGTTTGGGCACTCTCGGATAACGTGCTGTAAAGATTCCCAAAGTTCAGGTCGATTTTTTGTGGGAAACTCATCTAAAGCGTCAATGCAGATAAATCCCCGCTGTAAAGACGAGAGTGACTTGACAAGCATCGCGTGGATTTCAGAGAGCCGGAGAGTCCGACCGTCAGCCACTTTCTTCGCTCGCTCAAAGGCCTCTTTTATCCCTTGCGGCATTGGTTCCACCCCAGCGACCAGTTGTTTTAAAAGAGCCGCGAACACACCGGTGGCGGATTGCTCTTTATGCGTATGGAAGTCGCAGTACACACAAGCGACGGCCACATTGTCCTCATCAATTGAATCGTATAGCGTATCTATTACAAGAGAGCTAGTGTTCGCAGGTTTAGTTTTGCACGATATTTTAATCGGGCTGCTTTTACACACCTCAGGTATGTCTTCCCCACCCCTGGATCACCATAACAAAATAACACAGGATGGACAGCCTGATCATCACTAGTATGCCATTTCTCAAACTCACTCGTTCCGAGAAGCCAGTCTCCTACTCCATCCATCCGGCTCTCACTCACCGCCCGATGCCTTTCGCGAGGGACCAAGGGAGACAACCACTCCAGAATCTGGCGCTTCTCATCCAACACCGATATCTCGCAGTTATTCCACACATTCTTATAACTGCCGGTCACATTACCAACGTTGCTATTTACGGTAATGCTCGGGTTTTGATATGCTGCCGAGCCCATCGTGTCTCACTTATCGTTCTTCTTGTTCTCGATGGTGATGTCCGTAGACTAAAGGATAGGGTAGCGAGAGGTAGGGAGGATTTTTTTGTTAAGAGGGTTTGAGCGAAGGAGGGGAGGCCGAAAAGAAGGCTCTACGAGCACCGGTCTCGTTGCCAGTTTGAAGTTGCTTTTTTCGGGGTGTGGTTGCGCCCCATCAAACCCAGCTCCAATCCTGCCACTCCACCAATGCGCAGCAGAGGTACTGTACCCTATCACCCACGATCGTTTCCTCGCCAAGGCAATGCGCAAAAAAACACGTGCAGAATCAAATGGGGACACTGCACCAACCATCCGAGCTCCGAGCCTCAAACCACCCCGTGCTTGGAAATTTCTTATGCCATCAAGCCCTGTGCCATCACAGTGCTCAAGTATGGAATGTACGGCGCTAACTGCCCTAGGAGCGACGACCCAGCAAACAAGCTCCTGCGTCTAAACTAAATACTGAGTTTATCTTCGGTACCGAAACTACGAAATTCCTATTGAATCGTGCCCACTTCCGTAGCGAGACCCCATCCAGTACAAATTGGCATGAGGGGAACCGACTCCTTACTTCTAAGAATTTTTACTTTTTCTTTCGCTTCCCTCCCAAAGTCCTTCTACTCCAATAGCCAATTGCCTTTTCTGACACCCCGCACCCCCCACTTTTCTTCTGTTCCCTTGCCCTCCCCCCTGCTGTGAAAAGCCCCATCCAGGGTCTTCTTATTTTGCTATACCATCTAGGTCCTAGGTTCGTTTTGAGTGCTCAATCGACGAAACTAATCACAAACGATTCTGAATGTTTCATTTAAAAATATATTACGAAGGTACGATAGCTCATTACTATTTCTGTCATTTGCGGGATTAGTCTTTTGTTTGTTTTCAAATTAAATACCAAACCAGGTGACCGAATGAAGGAATGAAGAAGCGAAGAAGGGAGGTAGAAATAGGAAATAATTCTAAATTGTGCGGCTCTTTCCTGTTTGTTTGATCAGTTGTTGGTAGGGTAAGCAAGTTGTTCTACTGGGTTATACCAGGAAGCGGAGATGGGTCGTGAATGTCGGCTATGCGGAAATCCCATGAGGGAGGAACAGGAAAACGGGCACGGTGTGTTTAAGATATAGATGATGGTCTGGACTCGGTAGGACTCAATAGAATCGCCCTGCTCAGGCTCATATGCCGGGGGTGAAGGCCTCTTTGTTCTTTCGTTTCTTGCTTTTGCTAGACGATGGAACCGGTTGCTTTACACGCCCGACACGGGGGTGACACCGCCCAGCGTGGCCGCATATGCGACCATATAGTGAAGTACTTTGGGGCTTGGTCGGGGCATGCTAAAAAATGCGTCATGGTAGATACAGGGATCGGCTTCTTGAGATCCTTCTAGCAGTTCCCAAGGAGCGGTAATTGACGTCAACCAGGTATTAAATAATTTTATACAGAACTTTTAGCTACGGTGACGAGGATATGCTTAAGCGAGGCTATTCTCATAGATCACTAATTGCTCGTGCTAAATGAGGTCCGGAGATCATCACTGAGAACTCATTCATTCACACGACTATAAGTTAGATCATCTAAGAAAACTATAGCCCAGCATCATACTTAATCACTCGGATAGCACAACTCTTCTGCTGTTAAAAATAAGTGAGGCTGAGGTAATGATTAGCGAGGAGGGTTTTATATAGTAGAGTGGAGCAGCTCAAGCGAGCATAAGGAATTTATATTAAACGGTGAAGAAATCTAATATTTCTTGTATTGTGTATGCAGCTAGCAAAGTCAATGAGGAAAAAAGGAAATCTGAGGAGAGGAGGCTAAGGCAAAGAAAGAACAAAAAGGAAGGAGAGATAAATCCGGGGATAAATAGTGGAGGACTGCACGTCCCTCCGCCAGCCATATGCCTACCACTACGGCCAATAAGTGTGGCTCCTTCTAACATCTACTATCCTATGCGACTCAATTTTGAGCTATGTGTATATGTTACATCTGCCCGGGAGCTCTTGTCCGAAATAATTGTCATAATATCCTCTAATTCTGCACCCATTGCATCTAGCCCTGCGTCCTTTCTCAACCTCTAAGCAATATACACCGGGCCGCCCTCCCTAGTTTGCTTCTTGGTGTTTACACCAGTGACCCAGGGAAACACCCCTGACTCCCTCTCGAATGCGGGCCCGGTTCTAAATGGTAGAGTGTTTGGGCGCTTCCGGGAAACGCACTGAATAGAGTCCTGAGGTTCAGGTGGATATTTAGCGGGAAGCTCATCAAGAGCGTTGGTATAAATCCCTGTTCCCGAGATGGGAGAGACTTGTCAAGCATTACGCAGATTTTAGCGAGCTGGAGAGTTCGCCCATTGACCTCTCTCCTCGCTTGCTCGATGTCCTCCATTATCTCTTCAGGAGTCAGTTTTATAGCCGCGAGGGGTCGCCTCAAGAGGGTCGCAGTATACACAAGCGATGACCCCAATTTCAACTCGGTCTGTCGATCGAGAGAGGGCTAATGTTTGTTTTAAATGTCTTTTATTCTGTTTTAATCATGGCGTTTCGTTTCATATTGTTTCGTCGTCGTCCGCCGTTCAACCATTGTTTGGTAAAACAAAGCGCTCTCTCTATTATTCTAGTGAGAATCAAAATTTAATGTAGGTTTCATTTTTCACCGGTTACCACTTGTGAGCTAAATCTCAGCCCTTAGCTGGTTCCCCATATAATCCGCTATCATACTAATATTTTCCAGGCAAAGTTGTTGTTAAGGCCCTGCTTGGCACGCAAGAAAAATGGTATTTTTCCGACTTTTATGGCATTTTTGCTGCAAATGAAATATTGCAACTTCGCACCTTTTTGATTATAGCTCAACTCACAGGCCTCTTACTGTATTTTTCTCGCCATTACAATAGTCACAATAGCAGCCACCATCTTGAGATGTATGCTTTTATACACTTCAGCAATAATGGGGCTTTCAAGAAAAATGCCCTTTTTTTTATATGGTGGTGTGCCAAACAGGGCCTAAAAACAATTTAAGAAATCCAGGGAATCTCAGACAGGCATTGGGAGAAGTAAAAATCGAACAAAGGAAAAGGAAAGGAATAGAATTGTAACGTAACGCCCGTTTTCATAACCATAGGTAGAAACCCGTCCATAGGCGGAGGTGTACTTGGTGGTGTGGGTGCGTATATCCGCTCTAGGCCTCAAACTACAATTTCCTCTAGCACGCCCAATACCTACAAACGGTGTTAGTCTTTGGGAGAAAGGTGTGTGAATGCATTCTGGCCGGACTTACCTGCTGAATAAATCTCACACCAACCAAGATACCATCGTCCTCGAGGAATTCACCTTCGGTGCTAAACTCCGAGTTTTTATCCAAACACGTTAGGCATGTGACCACCACACCCGCATACTTAGTTCCCATCTTCGGCGGCAGGTAGTCGGACGCCACGCTGACCAACACATTCTTAATCCGGGTGGCCCCCTCGCTTTGATCCCTGTCTTGTAGGATGGGGACGATTTGTGAAAGTGCCTCACCGGGCTGTTCATTCTGATCCACGAATGGAGACCACAGGCCAATTTCCAGTAGGATGGCTCCCAAGCTGTAGATGTCGTGCTGCATCGTATATATATTATCCGGATGGGCTCCCTGGCGGCTGGGATGGCGGTAGAGGTTCTTCCACCAGGAATTGTCGCCGGCCCTGAAGGTAATCCCATCCGCTGACCGGAACATCTGGTAACCGAGGAGGAATGGGATGCCTAGTGTGTTCCCAGGGTTCGGGATGATGAGGATAGTCTCGGGTCGCATATTCTTGTGGACAAAGTTAAGATTGTGTACGAATATGACTGCATTTGCAATCTGTCTCGCGAGAAGGACGCGCTCCTCGAGGGGGTGTGGCTCGTGGGCTGATCTATGGAGAACCGATCTAAGGCATGAGGGGGTATCGCCTAGCCGGTGGGGCATCTCTAGTATGAACTGGAATTCTTCGGGCTGTCCGGTCATTCCCACCTTCTTGATCACTCCCTTGCAAGTCAGGATTCCTGGGACATCTTTGGATTCCCGAAGCACTCTTGCCAACTTTGTCACATCCTTGTCAAGTTGGTCGTAGTCTCTCCGACCCTTATCGACGGTCATGGTATCCATAATGTATTTCTTCTCAGTGTTTTCGTCGAGAACAATATAAGCCTCAGAGCCGCCAATGAGGTTTAGGAAGCGTATTCTCAAAGAGTCTAACCAAAGAGACGAGAACTGCCTCGTAGGTTCGTCGGCTAGGACGTCGCGGATCGCTTTGACATTAGCCACAGCACTACCAACGGGCGGAGCATTCTTTTGGATTTCCATCGAAAGTATTCGGTCTAATGTAGGGTTTTTCTGTATCGACAGCATGTAGAAGGTTGAATTGAACATATCTCTCCACTTCTCTAGTGCGGAGACATCTTTCTCCAACGAGCCCTTTAAGAAAAGAGCGAACTTTAACGCTTTCATCTTTCCAGTGTTGTCCGTCACCTTATCGATGTTCATGCAGGCAGTGTCCAAGTAGAATACCAGTTTGTTGAAAAGAACCCCTATGTGGTCCCTAAGAACAGGAGGGACCTCCTCTCCGGAACTCTGAACCGTCGATAGTTGGCGTGCGATAGTTATCCAGACATTTTCCACCCGAATAGCTAGATCATCTATATCGCTACCAGCGTTCCGGATGCCCTTATATCGTTCGCGAAGAGTCTGGCCAGTCCTGGATACGTTAGCAGGTCCCGGAATTTCCCATAGCACTCGAGCTTACCGAAGGCAAATATCCAAATTGCCCAAGATCCCAATACCTAAGCGGGGTGTCTCCATAATGATAGTAGGTGAGTATTAAGTGAGAATTATGCGATAACTGTTTTTTTGCTGTCAAGGTGGCGAGAGATCCTTCTTGAGCACACTTTGTCGTGTCGGGGACGAGGCAGTACCCAGGCGGCTGGATTGAAATCAGAGAAGGCTCCATTTTGGACTAGGGAATGTCAAGCGACAACCGACCACATACGGTATAAAGTCTCCAAACTCGGTGTAAAACCTCACTGTGCTTCTACCACATGCATGGGGTGGATTGGTGAGACATGCAGATTGCGGATCTTATTAAGCATTCACGTGATATCAAATTCGAAGTAGAATAATTCCACCTGAATACCGTAAAAACTAGAAAAAGTCAGCAAGTTATGCAGCCAAACTTTGCCTGCGCTGTCTTAAATGCAGCCTGCCTGGATACCGGTAATACCGATATGGCGCATGATGCAGAGGGCAGGACTCAAAGTACGCTAGTCTTTTTTGTCAACTCCGCCGCTCTGGAGCTTCGTCTCCAGAATGCACTGTGAGAGATGCAACATGGGGCTCAACAACATTTGCTGCGATTTCTGCCTTTTTTCTGCCATCATGACTGTCTCAAACCCCAAGAATCCTAGTACATTCATAGAGAGTTTTTCGAGTTTTATAGTATCGTATTTACTAATCAAATCCAGCAGAGGACTACAAGATCATTGAGCTTGGCTGTGGCGCAACACAGTGCGCGAAATTAAGGCAAGAAATCGAGTGAGCAGCTATGATACAGAACTTACCTTGTTTAAACATTCAATATTTTGCCATCGAGTAATCACTTTTACCTTGATGGCTAAACTAAAAGCACTGAGTCTTGAATTAGTTTACTGTAGGCTCTAGTAGTGTTAGATCTTCATAGTCAAGCCTCATGCAAAGGGTAACGAGACACAAGGCTTGGGATGCGATAAAGATATCGTCAAGGCAGAAAAGAAAACCCAATTCCCGATTCACAATTAAAGTAAGAGATGTGAAAAATCACAGCCAGAACCCTGTGCCTCTCAAGGCCAATTTACCACGAAAGAGGCTGAAAGGCTAAGGCTCTCCGAACCCTACTCCAGACAATTTGAAGTTGCTTTTGTTCAGGGTGTGGTAGCACCAGACCAAACCCAGCCTCATTCCGGTGACTTCAGCGATGAGCTGCACGATGCAGCACAGTACCCTATCATCCTACTCGTTTCCTCGCCAAGGCAATGGACAAACCACACGCGCAGAATCCCAAGAGGACGCTGCCCCCACCGCCCTAGCTCCGAGCCTCATAAGAAACCTCGTGTTTGGAAATTTCGTCGGCGCAGCAGTAACCGCGCTGGAACTGGCCCACCAACTCGAACACAAGCTCTAGAGCCTATACTAATACCGGAGTTTAGCTTCGGTCCCTTCTCGTTGAGTTTTACTCAACCACCGTACCGAGGCTCCATGCAGTATGAGTTAGCAAGCGGGGTCCAAACTCTGCTTCAGAGAATTTTTATCTTTCTCCCACTTCTCTCCCAAAGTTCGCCCCTCCCGCGGCGAATTACTTCTTCCACGACCCTAACCTCGTAAAAAACGTTAAAGGGCAGCCTAACTTTAACAAATCTCCTTTTCTAACACTCTGCCTCTCTTACTTTTTTCAGTTCCCTTTCTCCCATCAACTAATTCTGCTGTCAAAAGCCACACCCAAAGGTCTTCTCACCGTAACTTAATCCGGTAAAAGTCGAATTGGAGCTAAAGCAAACTAAAATTAAACAAAGACAACTGAGCCAACAGGAAGAACGCTCATTCACCACGGTTTAAACAGATAGGCTGCGGTGGTTCGGTAAATTCAAGAAAACCCTCGCTAGCCTCAAACCGATTTTTGCCCAAATAGCGGTTCTCCAGAAGCTATGATCGAATTTAACCAGGTTTTACACAAAACTTTCGGCGATAGCGATGAGGGTGGATGGCTGATAACCCGTGTTATGAGATCTGAGGATCGTATTTTAAAATTCATGTGTTTACACGACAATCGGTCGGTTGAGAAATTAGGGTGAGGGTCATACTCGATCACTTGGGTGGCACCGTTATTCTGCTATTCAAAATAATTGATGTAGGGGCAATGATCGGCGGTGAGGGTTTTGACTCAGCGGAGTGAGATGGTTGAAGCGGAGACATAGAGTTTATATTAAGCGGGGATGAAGATCATGATTGATTGTGATAAGTCGATAGAAAGGAGGGTCTTGAGGAAAGTTGTGAACGGGAAGAAAAGGGTGAAGCGAGATAAGGCAAGAAGGAGAGAAAAACAGGGGTGTGAAAACTTTTCATAGCTTGCGCGCCACTTCGCCAGTGCATACACATACGACTGCGGCTTTAGAATCCGGAAATCTCCCACACGAAGTGCAGCCATTAAACTGCTATTTCCAACATTTGCTGTTGGGGATAAAATGTGAGATAAGAGGTTGAAGAAAAAGTAAAGGCTTTCTGGGTGTGAGAACTCTAGGAAAGTATGAATTGGTAGAAAAAGAGTCAAAGTGTCTGATGTCCCATTTTTATTGCTACCTGGCCCCCCAGGCTACGGTACCTATACCCATGAGACGTACCTAAATACTGTGTCAATGATACGAACCCCAGTATTTCCCCCCGGACATCCGTTACATTGAAGCCATTTTCTCAACATCTGCTTTTAACAGCCGTTTAGAAGATGAAATCTACATCAGCGCTTCCATTCCAAGTTTGACTATGTTTTCCGTTTGCGCTCTCTTATAAAACTTAATGTTGTGCGGTAAGTTAGGCGTCGTCAAAACCAAAGCCGTTAGTCACCTTACGAAGCGTTTGTCTCCTCTGATGTATCACGGTATCTTATTGAACCGCACCTATATGGAGGGGAATAAAAATAGATGCAGGGGCCACTGTTAGTTGATTTCCTTGCGTTCAATATGTACAAATGTTTCATACGCCCCCAGAGCTCCCATCCGGAATAATTCTGCGAGTACTGAAGAGGACGTGTGGCTCGAGCAGGAAGCTTCCTGCTCGGTGGTTGAAAATTTCTCGGAAAAGTGAATGATCAAGCCCCCGGAAGTCGTAGAAAGAAAGGAAAGAAAACCCAGAAGATCGATAGGGGCAATCACCGCTCGCACTATCGAAATTCACCAAGCACGTAGATAGAATCGATAAGTTCACAAAGAAAAGAGTCAGGATACGAAAGTCCTCACTCGGTGGAGGTTGTTGTTGCTTCTATCTTTCTCCATCTATCTACAGTGACTTTTTAAACCGCTAGCTACCTGTAGACTACGTAATCGTGAGCTAACCCATCCCGTCTTCTAAGCTAACTACCTATGTAAACGAACTAGCTATCTATGAAAGCGCTATCTAGTCTAAGCCCACTTTTATCCCCCACAGTACCGGCCCCCAATTCCCTATCCATTGCATCCAGCTCTGAGCCCTTTTTCAGCCACATAGTAATGTATGCCCCAATACCCTCCTTGGTGAGAATTATGGCCGTTTGATCGGAGATCCGGTGACACTCTCGCACTCCCGCTCAGGCCCCCCCCCCGTCCCCTTGTACTGAATAGTGCGGTGTTTGGGCACTACCGGGAAACGTACTATAAGGAACTTTGATAGTTAGGTTGATGTTTCACGGGAAATTCATCTAGAACATTAATATAAACCCTTATAGCAGAGATGGGAGCCACTTGACAAGTATCACGCCAATTTCGGGGAGCCAGTAAGTTTGACCGTCAACCCTCTCTCTCCGCTTGCTCAAAGGCCTTCTTTTTCTCTTCCAGGACCGGTTCTATCCCTGCTGCAAGAGAGCCGGTAACACCATTGGCAGATTACTCCTTATGAGTATTGAAGTTGCAGCACACATAAGCGACCGCCATATTGTTCCTCTTAACCGAACCCCACAGTGTATCTATTAAAGCAGAGCTAATGGTTAAGTATCTTGCATTGCATCTCATTTCAATAAAGCCAGTGAAGTCTCTGGCTAGTTTCCGAGAGGCCACAATCTCAGGCACAAGCTTTTAACGCCTGCTCTCAAGCCATTCGATGTTTCATTATTTTTCCTTTCTATGCCATTATGTGACTAAATATTTTTCTGTATACGTCTTTCAAACAAGGACTAAGCTTAAGTTACTTTCGTAACAATTGATTTGATACGACCATAAATAATAGGCTCAACTTAGAGTTCCTTTTATTCAGGCCTTTAATGTATTGAGCATGAAGTGGTTTTCTAGCTGATGTCGAAGTTCATATTGTGTTCAAGGGGGCAGTTTCAGGGGTTGTCAATGAAAGTTTTTGCTTTCAGCAAAGCTCATTTTAAAACTAGTGTCGGACCAAAACTTCAGCGGCACGATAGTATTATACCTTATATCAATTCAAGGGATAATGCACGGATAATATATATAGGCCGACAAGACACCCCAGATGTAGCTTCAAATGAATTGAATAACTTGAAACCCAGGGTTCCAAATGGTCTGGGGAAGACTGGACTAGACCAACTAGTCTGGTCGAAAGTCAGGTCTAGTCCAATGGTGGAAATTAGACCGACTGGATGGTCAGGATTATAAGACCTGACTTGGCCAGGATTGGTCTGACCAGGCCCGCCAAGCAATAGGATATGCACGGCCCTTTGACAGAATTAGCATCCCGTTTTGCTGTTTACTATTTTTATCACAACACATTCGGTTCAAATATAGCTTTCCTTAATTAAACTGATTGTTTCCATCAATTGTACAGTAGGGTCTCAGGAGTGTCGGAGTGGAGATAATGCTTCACCTAGATTAGGGGCAGTGAAAATAGATCCACAAGGTATCAAACTTTTTTTCGGTCAGCTAAGTCAGTGATATCCCATGGCAATGCAATCTTTTATAAGGACTGGTCCCCCAAGTTAGTCAGGTCCAGTCATTGACATCAACCAGGACTGAGGGGCCTGGTCCTGCCTCTAAGACTTGACCGGTCGGACTACTCGGAACCCTGAATACACCCCCCGTCTATCCCCCCAAAAATGGTCAATAAAGAGAAGAAAAATATTACTGATACTAGTAGATGTTAAACAGCCCACGGCCACTTCTACCATTTCAATTATAAAATATACTCCCAACCGTTGAGCCCCGGTCTAATTTAATCATAAGCAGGAAGGAAAGGAAAGAAGGAAGGATTAATAACACTATCATACACAGATACCTGAGGTGACTTAAATTTGATATACACAAAGACACACAAAGGAATGGAAAATCTTTCAACTCGAGAATCTTGCGCAAAGGGTTTTCAGCCCCGGGGCTAGGCGCTTCTATTGAAGGCCGAAAACCAATTGTTGTGGAGCGCAAGCGGATACTACTCCACGGTGGAGGGCGGAGGTGGGCTGGGGCGGGCTGGGGAAGCGGATGCATATACTGATGTGATAGTATGGTAAAGTCCTATGTAGTCACTAATGGGGAAGAGAGGCATTATCAAGGATGTTAGGAGGAAGGGTGTTGCTTGTGCCTAGGATGACAGAAAAGCTGGCCGATGGCTCTAAGACAGCGCTTCAGGCGCCCTTGGGGCTTCAGGGGGGCGGCGTCGGATGTGAACATAGGTGGGAGGACAGATGCCGAGTGGGGTGCTTCAAATTGATTTGATGAAGGCCCGGAGGGTGAGAGAGGAACCACTTCTGTGATCACATGTCTGGTGTCGGGAATAATGCGGTGCTGTTGTGATAGAGAAACTAGTCCTATTTCTTCTTGTGCAAGAGTAGGGGCAGATATTTGTCGTGTAACGCCAGTGTTGTGTGATGTGGTGTGATTAAGGGGCCTTGGTTCGGATTGCAACACCACCACACTATTACACCCAGCCTTGCCAGCGAGTAAGGGCGGTGTCCGGCCATGTCCTGCAGACAACTGGGGATTAACATTCCCTCGGTCCTAGAGTATCTTCACCACGCCCTTATGTCCTGATTCGATAGCATAATATAGTGGGGTCCGGCCGTCCTTATCCGACGAATCGGGATTGGCATCCCCTCGGTCCAGCAGCATCTCCACCATGCCCTCATGTCCGGAGCCGGCAGCATATGATAGCGGGGTCCTGCCACCATTATTCGACGAATTTGGATTGACATCCTCTCGCTGCAGGAGTAGCCTCACAATGCCCTCTGTTCCGGATTCAGCGGCATGCGATAGTGGTGTTTGGCCATTTTGGTCGGGCAGATCGGGGTTGACATGGCCTCGCTCCAGCAGCATCTTCACAATGCCCTCATGTCCGGATCCGGCAGCACCTGATAGTGGCGTCCGGCCATCCATATCTGACGAATCGTGATTGACATCCCCACGCTCCAAAAGTATCTTCACCATGTTCTCGTGACCAGATGCGGCAGCATAAAATAGTGGTGTCCGACCGTCCTTATCTGAAGAATCGGGGTTGACATCCCCTCGCTCCAAAAATATCATCACCACGTTCTCGTGACCAGATGCGGCAGCATATAAAAGTGGCGTTCGGCTGCCCTTATCTGAGGGATGTGGATTGACAGCCTCTCGCTCCAGTAGTATCTTCACCACGTTCTCATGTCCAGATTCGGCAGCATGCAATAGTGGCGTCTGGCCGTCCCCATCCGACAAATCGGGATTGACATCCCCTCTCTCGAGAAGTATCTTCACCACGCCCTCATGTCCGGATTCAGCAGCATATAATAGCGGCGTCCGGCCATCCTTATCTGAGGAATCGGGATTTACATCGTCTCGCTTCAGGAACACCCCCACCACACTCCCATGTCCAAATGCGGCAGCATATAGTAGTGGTGTCCGGCCGTCCTTATCTGACGAATTAGGATTGACATCCCCTCGCTCCAGGGATATCTTCACCACTCCCTCATGTCCAGATTGGGCAGCCTGTGATAGCGGTGTCTGGCCGTCCTTGTCCGACGAATCTGGATTGACATCCCCTCGCTCTAGGAATATCTTCACCACACCCTCATGTCCGGATGCGGCAGCATATGATAGTGATGTTTGGCCATCCTTATCAGACGAATCTGGAGCGACATCCTCTCGCCCCAGCAATATCATCACTACATCCTCATGTCCAGATGTGGCAGCATGAGATAGTGGTGTCCGGCCGTCCTTGTCCGACGAATCGGGATTAATATCCCCTCGCTCCAGCAATATCTTCACCACATCTTCATGTCCCAATGCGGCAGCATATGATAGTGGTGTCTGGCCTTCCTTATCCAATGAATCTGGATTAACGTCTCCTCGCTCTAGGAATATCTTGACCACGCCCTCATGTCCAAATGCGGCAGCATATAATAGTGGTGTCTAGCCGTCCTTATCCGAGATATCGGGATTTACATCCCCTCGCTCTAGGAATATCTGCACTACGCTCTCATGTCTAGATCCGGCAGAATGCAAAGGCAGTGTTCCCAACGGGCAAGGTAGGCCAGGCTTCGGTGAAGCCGGGCCCGGCCTGTCAGAATTGGCTGGGATCTAGCCTGGCCCGAGCCTGCAGGCCTGGTTATGCCTGAGCCCAGCCGGGCCGGGCCCGCCTATAGGCCATATAGGCTTTGTCCAAGCTGCCTGATAGGCCGGCCTATATGATCTAGGTTGACCCACTCATATCGGGCAGCCACGTCGTGTAAACAGCAAAAATTCACTGTAAATATTTTCCAATTACCTAATAATATTAAAAATAAAGGAACAGTTTCGCTTTCTTAGCAAAAAAATACTCAAAGATACTAGACATAGTAATTAAGTTAATTGTAGAAAAGAGGTGCTGTTGTGGTGGGTCAACTGTGTGTAGTAGAGTGGGACTGCATATAAGGTATGAATACGAGCTGATTAACTTTAAACGATTTACAAATAACATTAAAAATACAACAATTTCGCTGTGTTAGCTTGGGGGTCTAATCTAATTCTGGCGCAAGAGGCAAAATAGGATGGAATGATGGCAGAATAAGGCTGGGCAGGTGGCTCTAGAGGTGAATTTTTAAGACTTTATTGAGTTGGCTATGTATCACTCGTTGTGTGATTAACTATGAAGCAATAGCCGAAGGTAAAGAGGAAAAAATCCAAGGCGAGAAACTTGACAGAGGAGAGGGGGTCGGATACCCTTAGGGCGATCTGTTCTCAATGCTAATCACCGGGCCTATAGGCGCCTATCAGGGCTGATAGGCTTTCGTAGGCCGATGGAATTCGGCCTATATCGGCCTAGGCGGTTTTCGGAGTGGCCCGCCTTGGCCCGGCCTACCAGCGGCCTGGCCCGTTGGGAACACTGTGCAAAAGTGGTGTTCGACCATCCTCGTCCGACGAGTCGGGATTAATATCCTCTCGCTCTAGGAATATCTTCACCATGCCCTCACGTCCAGATTCGGCAGAATGCGATAGTGGTGTCCGGCCATCCTGATTAGACGAATCTCGATTGACATCCCCTCGCTCCAGGAATATCTTCACCACGCTCTCGTGTCTAGATCCAGCAGCATGCGATAGTGGTGTCCGGCCATCCTCGTCCGACGAATCTGGATTGACATCCCCTTTCTCCAGGAATATCTTCACCACCCCCTCATGTCCATATCGGGCGGCATAAAATAGAGGCGTTTTCCCGTAATTATCCGACGAATCCGGATCGACATCCCCTCTCTCTAGGAATATCTTCACCACCCCCTCACGCCCATACGATGCAGCATATGATAGTGGTGTGCGGCCATCCTTATCTGGCGAATCTGGATTGACATCCCCTCGCTCTAAGAGCAGCTTCACCAATCCCTCCTGTCCAGCCCCGGCAGCATGTGTGAGTGGTGTTCGGCCGCGCTGCTCTGCTAACGTAGGATTAACACCTTCCTGCTCAAGAAACAGCTGAGCAAGCGTAGTATTCGCGAATCTCACAGTCCATATTAGCGTGTGAGATCACCGTAAGGATCGCCCCTGTTCCAATCCCATCTTTTTATATTCATCATGTCAATCGCGATTTCGGCAACCCCCATGTATGCGATGCAGTGTAGCCCAGTAAATCCCCGAAAGTCGAGATGTCTACGACGATGGAAACGGTAGAAACGGTCCTTCCAGGACACGAAGCTAGCCTCTTGACGCAGGAGGATACCAACCGATATGTGGTTCGCATCACGTTCAAGATGTCGCAACGCCAGGGTTTTCACACCTTCCGTCATCTCTTTCCGCACATGGAACCCCCAGTAACATGAAGCATAGTAGAGGAACGGCGTACTGGAAGGTATATTATCGACAGTAGTTGAAAGCTCACAGATCGTCTTAAAGTGTAAATAGGTGAGGCATATTTCGGCCATCATCGAGTGAGGGGTAATGAACAACGTGGGATAAGCTAAAAGATACTCTTGAAGGGTGAAATGTACGAGGCGGGCTGTTGAACCTTGCTCATCAACTATAACAAGTCCCAGAGTGCAGCTCAACAAGGTCCTTACTGACGGGATATTGTGAACGTTGAGGTCCGTAGTTCCTACCTCGACCCCTAACGCATGGCACAGCTCTTGTACATTCAACGGCCTCTTGGAATGCAAAATCCACATCAGTGCATATCCCGAACTTCCCTTTGTTTCCTTTCTGCTCTCGTATGCGACTCAACGTTGCGCAGTATGCATCATCTAAACCAATGCGGTTGGTCATCTGAATAAGCGTTTCCCTTCTCTAATGTATTATTGCCTCTTCCAGAACTGCATCCATGACGAGGGAAACGAGAAGAAATCTATGGAAAGTTCTTAACCGATAGTCCTGGATTCACTAGCCAAAGATGATACATACGACCCCAGGATCCTGTCCGGTATAATTCTAAGAATATCAGCCTCCAGCTTCCCATCCATTGCATCCATCTCTGCGTCCTTTTTCAACCGCATAGTAACATAATCCACAATATCCTCCTCCCTAGGTTTTATGGGGGCTAGATTCGGGTATCCCGGGAAATATCTCCCAGCTTCCCCTGTGATGTGCGGCCTCCCTGTCATGTATAGCCGGATGTTTGGGCACTCTCAGACAACGTGCTGTAAAGACTCCCAAAGTTGAGGCCGATTCTTTGTGGGAAACTCATCTAAAGGGTCAATACAGATAAATCCTCGTCGCAAAGACGAGAGTGACTTGATGAGCATCGTGCGGATTTCAGGGAGCCGGAGAGCGCGACCGTCAACCACTCTCTTCGCTCGCTCAAATGCCTCCCTTATCACTTCCGGGATCGGGTCTACCCCCGCAACAAGTTGTTTCAAGAGCGCCGCTAACACACTAGCAGCTGACTGCTCTTTATGATCATAGAAGTCGCAGTAAACACAAGCGACGGCCACATTGTCCTCATCAATCGAATTGTATAGCGTATCTATTACAAGAGAGCTAGTGTCCATAGGCTTAGCTTTGCACGGTATTTTAATCGGGCTGCTTTCCCACACCTCAGATATGTCTTCCCTACCCTTGGGTCTCCATAACAGAATAACACAGGATGGACAGTCTGCTCCTCGCTTGTATGCCATTCTTAGAACTTGTTCGTGTGAAGAAGCCAGTCTCCAACTCCATCCATCCGGCCTTCGCTCACAGCCCGATGCCTTTCCCGAGGTGCCAAGGGAGATAACCATTCCAGAATCCGGCGCTTCTCATCTGAACACCGATATCTCGCAGTTATTCCACACATTCTTATAACTGTCAACCACATTTCCAACGTTGCTATTTATGTTAATGATTGAGTTTTGACATTCTGCAGAGCCCATCTTGCTTTTCGTTCTTCTTGTCGGCGTTCGCAGATAAAAGACAGGGTAGCAAGAGATAGAATTTTTTTTTGCGAGGGTTTGGGCGAAGGTGGGGAACGCCAGAAATTTAAGGCTCTAGCAGTACGGGTACTCTTGTTGCCAGCCTGAAGTTGTTTTTCCCGAGGTGTGGTGGTACCAAACAAAACCCAGCTCCGATATGGTGAGTTGATAATCGTCTGAGTAGAGTACCGTACATAAAGTACCACCGCAAAAACTAGAATAATGGAGCCGTGTTATGTGCCATGTAGTCAGAGTTGCCCTCTGTGGTAAGGCTCCGCGCCACCCCCGTTTGTATCTCGGAGGAGTGGGTCTCTTTTTTTTTACTGTGTTTTTCTCCCTTTCCTCAAGTAGGGAATCCTTGACTACATACCCCCGCGCAAAATAGGTTATGGCGCAACGAGCCTCAGATTTTGAGTATGTTTCTTCGTTGGTTAGCACCATAACTTATTTTGCGCGGGAGTAGCACACGGTGTTCGCAACGGGGCAGTCCGGCCGTCCTGAGGGTAGGACCAGGATGGACTATAAATCATAGTCCGTCCAGTCCTGGAGAGAATTTTGCCCGGGGCTAATGACTGTAGGACGGGGGAAAACGCAGGGCCCCACAACCAGATTGCAGAGTGTCTCAGAGTGTGAAGCCAGAGAACCCCACAGATGCCCACAGATGCCCATAAATACCAGCAGGCCCCAACAGATCCCCGGGCCCACAGATGCCTGCTGGCCCAAACAGAGCCCCACTCTTCTCACCATTCAAGCAGAGAATCTGGGGTCCGCCACAATCACTAATCATGTTAAGATCACGAAGTAAAGAAAACAACTACAGTGTGATCGTGACACACTTTAGAAGCAAAGATAGAAGATGGAAGAACCGTAATCTGGGTCACTATACCCTGTTCAGACTTTATCTACAAACAGGCGTGGTGATATCATGATTGAAGACTATTTGAGGTCGAGTTTGCCCTAAAACCCTTTCCAGTAAGAGTTGACTCGGACCTTGTTCAAGTGCAGCTTGAATAGCGCTATCTTGGCCTATAAGGTACGTATCACAAAGGTGTTGTCACAAACAGTGACTAAGCAAGGCAGACTCTCACATGACTAATAGTTATTAGTCATTGGTTTGTTATCTTTCACACTATGAGATCAGTTGACTCATAGGTTTTTACATGACGACGCAATAGCGTGTCATTGGTTTATTGTTATTGGTTGAGATTTGACATGACGCACGATTGTGGTCATGTGGTTTATGTATTTCGCACATGA
>Ga0307507_10002758_pt1 | contig 35905 bp, 10 predicted proteins | sample 7_EM_MG_FD_207223 | JGI IMG/M metagenome (GOLD analysis project Ga0307507, IMG submission 207223) | Populus trichocarpa ectomycorrhiza microbial communities from riparian zone in the Pacific Northwest, United States - 7_EM | ecosystem: Host-associated > Plants > Roots > Unclassified | place...
ATATTTTAGTGTCTGTCTTAGCCAGCTATATTCGCATCTTAGGCTACCTACTAGGACACCTACCTAGTAGAGCCAATCTTTTAGTCCTATTATCCCTATTCTTAAGAGTGTTGCTATTATATTTTCTGCCTTTATTAGGCCTTCTTAAAGCTCTTAAGTATTTACCCCCTATAGCGTTAACTATGCTATGGCTTAGGTTTCTCTTGCCTAAGTTAGCCTCTGTACCTTTAACTCCTATACGCCTCTCCAGCGTTAGTCTAACCAGTATTGTATTGCGGAAGATAGTTTCCTGGCGTTCTTTTATACTCTACTTTAGCTCCTTTCTCTTTGTTACTATTATCTTTGCTAGCCTCTTGCGCGTCTCCCTTCCTCCTTTATATAGGCCTAGGCCCTAACGCAGCACCATTTTTCTTCTGCTTTCTTCACCTGTTTCTCCAATATCTCTTCCCTACTTTAGGGTTGTTAGTTTGTTCTCCTATAGTATACCTGTTATAACTACAATGGGGGGGGGCTCTGGTATCCGCTAAAGACTAGTAATATCTCTTTCTGGCCTATAAATCCTTAAATAAATTGTATAATCTATTCTGGGAAGCCCTTTGCCCTAAGGATATATAGGAGGCGCTTATAGGGTACATTATTATAGGCGCCACTAATGTCTAGGCTAAGCATTGATACTATAAAGTCCTTACGCATAGCCCATACAGTTTTAATAGTAGCAGCGAGTAGTATAAGTGCTAATAGTATTAAGCAATTATTTCTTGCCCCTATTTAGCTTTATAGTAGTAGGGCGTATTCCTCTGTTGTGTCTACTATATAGTCCGCTATAACCTTTTCTAAGATCTTGCTTAGGGTGTTTTCTAAGGCAATAAGGCAGTAGCTTCCTGGGATTAAGTAGTCTGCTTTATCTTCTTTTTATAAGACAACTGTTATTATAGATCTTCTAAGTCGCGGGTAGTAGCCTATTATAAAGCATACTCTAGCTACATCTGTAAGCTAAGGTGCTATAAGTAGACTACAGGTCTTTAAGGCTTTATTTAGGATCACATCTAGTCCTAGTACTATATTATTTAAGAGGCGACTAATGGTTCTAGCTATTTCTTCGGTTGTTATATCGCTATTAACCCTTAGGCAAGTAACCGGTGTTTTACTAGTAATATCACTAAGGTCTACTAGAGCCGGTTAGGGGGAAAATCTTTCTATAAGGATCTTCGCCTTTTTATTATTGTTGCTTGTAGCCTATAGTTTGCCTACTCTTTATAGAGGTAGTAGGTATAGGTCTTCTACTAGGCGTCCCGCCTTTTTCTTTACCTATCTTACTATAGTCCAAAGGCCCTTATTATAGGGGATGCTCGTGTTAGTAGTATATTCATTTATAAACCGTCTCCAGTTATTTCTTACTTCTTTTTTTAGGGTATTCTTTAGCTGGTTTCTTATGTCTTTATATTATCTCTCGTCTTTAGGGTTATGGCTGCTTATATATTTCCTTCTTACTTATTGTTGGCTAGCTACAAGAACCGCGTATTATGTAAACTATGCGTATCGCGTATAGGGCCCAGTTTTAAGACCAGGTAATGCTCTTCTAGTCCATTTTTAATTACTGCCTAGATCCTTTCTAGTCTTCAGTTAATTTCTTTAGGGGTGGCTAATAAGCCTCGCTTATTTAGTATCAGGTGGATTTCTTTTAGGTCTTAAAGTTATTATTTAACTATATTAAAAAAACTTTCTGTCTTAAGCTTCCTTATTACATATCTTTTACTATTTAGTTGCGCCTTAATATCCAAATCTAGCTATATCTAGATAGGGATATAGTCTAAGGTAAGTGTCTATTCTTCTTTAGGGATGCACCTTTTAAGTCTCTAGTATAGGCCATTGTCTATAAATATAAGGTCAATTATACTTCTAGCGATACCTTATTGCCACGTAATTGCTCCTGGGGGAGTAGCTAGCTTAAGGCCCCAGATATCTATAGCTCTTAATAGGCACTCTACCTATTATTTAGCAGCGACATAAATACCCCCCTACCGTGGGTAGTAGAGGTTTATGTCTTCTAATAGGATAGATTCTATGCCTTTAGTTTCCAGTAAGCTTATTACTAATATAATATTCTCTATTTATAGGACCCCTTTAACCCTAGGGTTATACACATTAATAATTTATACTAGTCCCCTATATATCTAGATTGTTATAACTGTAATATCTAGGTTAACTGCTTGCCATAACTATAAAAACAGGCTAATAGCCTTGCTAATTATAAAGCACATATATATAGCTGCTTTTGGTTCATATAGGAGCTAGAATCCTCAGGGGCAGTATATTAATTATATATAGGTATTGTAATACGGCTCTTATATAGCAAGGATATAGTATTTCTCTAGGTCTAGACTGTCTAGTAGGGGCCTTACAAGGCGGTAGTTTGTATTGCCGCAGTTATACTATATAATAAATAGGTAGCGGACCCCTAGCAAGGGTTGTTTAACTCTCCTTTATTCTTTGCTTTCTCTATTTCCACTTTCTCTAGGATTTTCAGATCTTCTATCTCTTATATCTACACCCTAGTCGCTACTTATTTTATATAGGGCTTTCTATTCCCGTGTCTTGTGTTCCTACTAGCACTTCTATATCTAAATCTATTATCGTCTCCGGTTCTTCCCCTAGTCTTACTAGTCGGCTTTATGCCCTTTATAGGTCGGCTGCGAATGTTAAATTTGCCGCATTTAGTCTAATTCTTAATTATCCTGGTCTTAAGCTTGCTGTAGCTGTCCATAGGGGTCTTCCTATAGGGCGTCCTCTCCCTTGTGTCCCCTGTGACCCTTATATCCCTATTTAGTCTAGTAATATCACACAGCGTCGCTTCTAGCCTGTTAAGGCTTGGGATAGCTGGCCCAGCCCCCCAGTATTAAAGGTAGGGAATGCTAGGAAGGCACCTATATCCCCCTAGCTTATTGCCTGTTATTTCCATTTATATAACCTAATGTATAGTTATTCCTATAGCTGTTAAGCCCTTGCCTTCCATCTCCTGTATTTAATACAGTCTACTCTCTCCTATACCTTATATATGCTTCGGTGATAGTTTGCGCATTTTATTTAGTCTTAATTTAAGCAGTGTCTTATATTATAGGGGCCCGCACAGTAGCCGCAGCACACCTGCACTGCATATGTGGATTAGGTATGTCCCTATTATATATAGCAATAGCATCATTCTAGGCATAGTTTATGGTTATAGAGCCTTATGTTATATATAAGGCCATTTATAATTATTCCTTTTTAGATAAGGAGTTTTTAGATTCCTAGTGTATATATGCTGACAATAAGGGAGCTATATGTTTAACTGGCGTCTCCCTAGCAAGTCTTTAGCGACTCTTATATCCTCTTGTTGTTCTTATTATATACTTAGATTACATTTTCCTATTAAAGCTATTAGATTTGGGTAATCTTAAGTCCTAGTATAAGGCGTTCTATATATTTTACTATCTCCTATATAGTTGCTGTGTTATTTACCTGGCATCCCTTTTCTACCCTAAGGCTTATAGGAACCGCTAGGACTTCAACTAAGTAGTCTTTATAGAGCACTTTTATGCTAATATATTCTCCTAGCCTATTCCCTACCCTTATAGCTTATTCCTTTACCTATTAGTCCTTTAGGGTAACTCTAATATCTCCGCTCCTTAGGTGTTAGACTATAACGGCGTTATAGACTTCCTTGTAAATCTCTATAAGGACTTCTATTTCTAATTATCCCCTAAGCCCCTCTACTTTTTCTATATTTAGTTATATTGTAATTATATACCTAGTTATTGTCTTAAGGGGGTTAGGTTCCCTATGCTATAGAAGCGCAGCTACGGCAGCCTAGGTATAGTTTACTAATAAAAAGGGGTTTTATTTATTTTTAATTTTACTTAGCCGTTAGAGGATTTAATTAAGGGATTACTAAAGGGGCGCCTAAGGGACGCTAGACTAGCGGAGCTATTCTACTAGCTGTATTAGTTTATTATAGCTAACGGTTACTCCCCTATAATTGCGGATACTAGACACGTCTAATAGGCTTTATATTTTATCAGATACCTTCTTAATAGAGGTATTTCCGCTTTGTGGTGTGGTATTCGCCCGTTCTTGTTATGGAGGGCCATTGCTGGGCGTGGTTCTGGCGGTCGCGCGCGAGTGCGAACCACTGTCGTTTGACGTGTGCCTCCCCTGCGATGCAGGCATCTCAGGGGGATTCTCTGGGTGTTTTTTGCGGTTCTTTTTGGTTGGTTTTAGTCTTTTTGGGCCGGGTGCAGCAAGAGCTCCAGCTTACGCTCTTCCTCTATACGGACCTTATATTAGCAGTAGTATTATTCGTTAATTATAATCTGTTTAATTAATTAATTAGTTATTTTAAGGATATATACTATAAATTCTTTAGCTAGGGGATTAAATAGTTTAGGGCGAAGTAGGGTTCAATTATGGTAGGTACGCGCTTCTTTTTATACTGGTATATCTTATAAACATTAGGTTAGGGTATTAGGTTTTTAACCTTAAACGTCTAGGTAGTATATAATTAAGAATTAGAAATAAGATAGATATTCTAACCAACAGGCTTAATAATAACTTAGCTATTTTATAGTTATAAAGTACTATAAATTCTTATAGTCGCTAAGGGCCTTAATTAGAAATCCTACGCCTTCTAGTTTAGGTTACTATTATGGGAGTGTATGACCTCTCTTAGATAGGAAGTCATGGTATAGTTAGTCAGTTAATTAGTTGTAATTAGCCAGTAGAAAAGCGGTCAGTAAGAAGAAAAGAAAAGAGTATACGAAGGCGGGCGGCATTGAAATTCGTCCATTTTGCTAAGCGAGACCCTGCTAAATCGTTACCTCGCATTAAAAAAATCGTAACAAAACATCGCGACATTTTATAATTATAAAACCATAAGCAGAAGATATTTTAGCTTCTTCTCTATTTTCTTTATTAGACTTTATAGTATTCGGGGGTGGTGGCGTTACAATGCGCAATTTTCAAATCTTAGAGATTTTGGTATTCTTGTGTTCTGCGCAAATGGACGGATTTCAATGCCGCCCGCCTTCGTATTAAAGGAAAAGTATATATCTCTTAGTCCTGTCCGAGTTGTTAAAGACTTTAAAGCTCTAGACTGATCTATATAAAATATATAGAAAGCCTAGACTCTCTTAAAGCTATACCTAATCTAGATATTAAATCTAGGAGGCCAAATTACACCATTACATACTTCCCCTACCTAAGTTATTGTCCCCTAATAACTTCTGAAACCTTATATTTCTACCTATCTTTGAAATAAAGGTGCAGTAGGTAACCGCACGCGCTTCTTACCCTTATTATAAACCTAAGATAGTGAACAAGGAGACTCCGTTCTAGTTAAATAAGACTGCTCTTATCTGCCTAGCTAGGCAGTTTAAGAGGCATTAGACTAACAGCTTTTAGATAATACAGTTCTCTTACGTCCTTTTATTTGCTTAATTCTATCCCACAATTCTTTAGGCAACTCTATATAACTCTATCCTTCTACAATAACAAGAGGTATAATACTTAGATCTACTGTAATAGTTAAAGGATTAATTCTATAGTTAACGCAGTAGAAGTATAAGCGGCTATTAAAGCGCTCTGTTTTAGTTGCGTGTATAAGCTAGAATGTATCCTTATAGTTTTTAACAGCCCTAAGACAGTAGGAATATATTTATTTCCTAACCTTATTTCTATTGCTATTAAGGGAAAGGTTATAATCTTAAGCTACTGCTAGAGAATCCTATTATTGTCTATTTAGAAGGGCATTAAATAAGGTGCTGGCAGTAGTAAGCTTAACTATAGCAGGGAAGCGATATGGAATTATACTCTAAAGATTGGCATGTCTAGATGGCATATAGGGCGGTGCTTTTAAGTCTTGGTAAGTATCTGCTAGCTCTACCTAGGTTCCTCCTTCTATAACCTTAAGGTTATTATAATTGTCCTAAATACTAATAAACTATAGTAGTATTATTTGTTGGGTCCTAGTTAAAGGTCCTTTTGCTCTATAAGGAAGGTAAGGCATAGTTACGCGTATATCTTCTTTCTTGTACGGCTAAGCTACCTAGTTAGTTGCATACTTTTCTACGTCCTTAGTGGTCCAGTCTTAATTAGAGATCTTATATACAAATCTATTACCCTTAGTTAATCCTTATGCTTTAAGATCTACCCACTACAATTCTAAGTAATAATGCATGCTAGGTAGGATAATTATGCAGTTGTCCTTAGTTTTATTATTTAGAGAAACGCTTCCTTAAATTATGTTAGCGCTATATCTACTCTCCAGAAGAGAGGGAATATTAATATTAATATGGTGGAAAGCTATAGAGTCTCCCTTAACTGCGAATTTTGCATAATAAGGGTAGGAGATAAGTTACCACTAGCTGTTAGGCCTAAGAGCGTAATAGAGACGGTAGTATTAAGGATCTTGTCTTATTAGCTGCTAGTAGAAACTATAAACTATTGTTTTTAACCAGCCATAATTTAGCCGTCCATTAATTAGATGCTAGTAATAATAGTATATACGCATTTCTTTATTAATTATTGCTAAAATGCTAGAATCCCACTACTATCCAAATATGTTTAAAACTATAGATCCGTCTTGCTACTATATATCTTGGTTATTTAGTAATAGTATCTAATTAAGCAAAGGCCCTCTATTGTAGGAAAACCTTAGTGCTAAATTATAAATAAACTTGTATAGTCTTAAGGGGTTAGATAAAACTAAAGGTCTATAAGCTTTTCTAAATTAAGAGTATATAGTAGGATCTGTCTTTATAGTGCTAAGGTAATTATAAGCGTGGTATATTAAACGGAGTTTATGGTATAGTGCGGCATAGTTTAGACCCTTTATTGTCAAACCTATATATCCTTCTATAGCTCCTGTATGCATCTAGTAGACCTTATATATCTCTAGATTAGAACTAGCCGCCCTATACTAAGTACACAAGAGCTTTATAATCTTAGTTAGTTTAATTTTAATAGTTTGGTTTAGGGACGCTTTAAGATAAGCTAGTATATTATCTTTATAGTTACACCCTTGTTTTAAATAGAGTATTGCTATAGTATCTGTAGTCTCCTTAATATACTCCTTATTATCTCTAGGCTTAATAACATTTTTATTAAATATTAATTCTACTCCTAGCCCTCTTATTTCTAGGTAAGTAACTATTAGCCCTCCCCCTAGATTCCTTTTTAAAGAGGATACTAGTAGCTATAGAGGCGAGCTAATAAGCGTTCCAGCTATAAGAATACTTTTGTTAATAGAAGATAAAGGTAAGTTAACTAATATAGGTAATCTTTGTTAAAATGGGCTTGGTATAATACTAACGCCTCCTCCTTAAATAGGTTTTAACGGCTAAAAGGCTAATAGATTTATTATGTTAGAAGTATATTAAGAATGTGTTTATAGTATAAGAGCTAAGCTTTCTCCTACTTACCTAATTCTAATATTAGTAACCTCTAGCCTATAGTAGTTAGTCTCCTACTTCTTAGCAGCAGGTCCTTATTTAAATAAGGAAGCTAGTTAAGTGTCTTTCTAAACTATGCTTATTTACCACCTTGTTTAATACTGCCTGTTTTAATATCCTGAGCGTAAGCGCAAAATTAGTTAGCTGTAGTTAAGTAGTGTTCTTAATGCTGTGTCCTAGATAATTAAGCCTCTTAACTAGGGCCTTATTGACTCGCGCTATTACTTTATAAAGTGGGTGGATGGTAAGCTTTTAGATGGTAGAAAGGAAGTAGTAGGAGACTATATGTTTAAGTGGTCCGTTAAGAATACCTTATCCTTAGGTTTTTTAGATGGTTTCTCCGGCCTTATTACACTGATTTCTTTAATCCTTTGCCATCTTACTAATGTTAGAGATGTCTTTAATAATTAATAAGAATATGTCCCTGTCTAGAGATGCTTGCAGTCTATTATCCTAGTTAATAAAATTAACTATTATACTAGTAGCATCTGTGTAGTTCTCTTTTAAGAGCAGAATCTTATTATAGATTTAGATAAGCATAGCCTGATGCTAATTAACTGCAAAACCTCTAACTTCTGTAAGGACGTTACTAATTTGTTGCTTATCTCCCTTATATAGTACCAGTGGTCTACTTAATAAAGATATAATAAGTGTGCTGTTGTTAATTCTATTTAGTTTATTCTTTGGTTAATTGTAACTGTTTTTAAGGTCTATTAAGGGCGAAAAGGTAAAGTTTTTAATAGGGTTTCCTAGCCTGAATGGTCTACTAAATCTAGTAGTGGTGTGGGGTTTTGCTAGCTCTAATTACTAAATGGACTAATTATAATTTTCTATCCCTAGGATGGAAAATTGCTATTAGCTTAGTAAAGGTGGTGAGCGGAACTAATATCTTTGCAGTAAATGAACCTAGATAGTTATATATAAATATCCTTCTACCCTTACCTTACTGTTAACATATAATAGATTCCTATAATAATAAAAAAGCAAATAAGAAAGTGTAATAGAAAGAGCTTTAGGAAATATGGTGAATAAACGGATTGTATGGTTATTTACATCCCCTCCTATTGGTTTCATAAGGTGATATCACGTATCTGCAGGTTGTAGATAGTATGATATTGTTCGATTGTTCTTAGAATGAGGAAGGACGAGGAGCCTAAGACTCCTCGCCACGCTAGTGCCGCGGCAACACGTGACGACCGCTTGCCTCATTCCCGACACTAGCAACTCTTCTTTTGTGGTTGCCATCTATATACATAGATACCGCTTAACTTGTATAGCGTCATAGAACCACCCCATAATACCTTACGCACGCCCACTAATTAGGCCCAGTTATAAGACCGCACTTTGCCGCAATCTGCCGCAACCTACCATAATCTGCCATATTCTACCACGCTATGGAATTCTACCAAATTCTGCTAAGTTATTAACTTCTGCCAAATTCTGCTAAGCTATAGACTTCTGTTAAATTCTACTAAGCTATAGACTTCTGCTAAATTCTGCTAAGCTATAGACTTCTGCTAAATTCTGCTAAGCTATAGACTTCTGCCAAATTCTGCTAAGCCATAGACTTCTGCCAAATTCTGCCAAGCCATAACAGCGCATGGTACGTGCCCATTAATTATTGCCATTATAATATAAGTCTTGCTCCTACTCCCTTTTAACCTAACCTTTAACTTATATATATAGAGTATCTGTGTTAATAAATATCTCTAGAGCCTTATTTGGGTTTACCTTTATTATTGCATCTACTAGGTTATCTTAGCCGTTAATCCATTAAATCTTAAAGAGTTTTTGCTGTTTATAGGATTACTAAAGTGCTATAATATTAATTATAAGGCGCTTCTTCTTTATAGTACTAAGCTTGACTAAATACTTATAAAGGGAGTATAAGTTAGTGCACACAATTGTAGGGATAATAGAAAGTTCGAGTTAATCTATAATTATTTTTAGGGTATTTCTAATTGTAATTGCCATATTAACTCCGCTAACTATTCTATATATCTCCAACGCTAGAACGCTTTAAGTAATACACTTACTCTTAGTTAAGCTCTAATGGATAAGATTACTGTTAATTATAAAGTTATTCTCTCTAGTAGATTCGTTTATAATAATAATCTTATATCCTAACTAGGAGCTAAAGTCTTTATTATTTATAAACGATCTATTAATAAATATAAAGAGCTTAGCAGTAGGAAGATTAATAGGTATATAAAGTAGTCCCCAATCTAAATGGTTTATTTGCTAGGAAAGACGTTTATTTAGGGTAAGAATATTATCCTTAGTTAGTTCCTGGTATTAGGCGGTAATAGAAAGATTAAATAAAGCCTTAGGTTAATAGATAAAAGCAATATAAGCTCCGCAAGCGCGTTGCTCTATATATCCTTGCTTTAGAGAATTAACGTTAATAATATTAATTTTCTTACCTTAACCCTTTTAGCGTAAAGCAATAGAATCCTTATTTAGGGAGAGGATGCATCTATTAAAAAGTAATAGTATTATTAAATTAAGCTTTTCCTTTAGCTTTGCTATAAGATTTGCCTTTACTAGCTTATCTTCTTTAAGAGCTAAGAATTGGTCATCTCCCAAGATAATTATATTATTAGTTTATATGCTAATAATTCTAAATGGAGTTCCTATAGTTATAATAAGGAAGCAGGGATTAAATATAGAAGTGGTTATTAAAAGCTTCTCTTTATAGTACTTGCTATAGGTAGTCCACTAATAAGTTCCTACCTCTGTGATTCTATATAATGGCTTAAGCACAACTATAATTATATCTTTGGGATATTAGTAGCAAATTTACTCTAGAAGGTATACTAATATTAAGCGCTAAAGGTGCGTCTCTAATTAGGTATAGGCCTAAGTAATATCTTATAAATAAACGGCTATTCTATTCTTTATTAAGGAGGGAGCTAGCGCAATAATAACTTGCTAACTAGCTTATTAAATTATAGAAGATTGCATAAGAATTACCTCCTTACTATTATTATTATAGCCCTAAATAATAAGCTTTAATTTCTTAAATAGGGCGTAAATAGCTTTGCCCTTAATCTCATTAACTATTCTTAACTTAAAGATGCGAACTCTATTAAACTTAATAGGGTTATACTTCTTAAATTTAAAGACTCCTCTTATAATAAGACTATTAATCTCCTGTTTATTAGATGCTTAAAAAGGAGCTTCTAAAGTTATAATATAACCTTCCTTTTAGAGCTGTTTTGCAAGCTTAAAGTTAGCCTTCTCTTTAGCTATTATAAAGGCCATTAATAACTTAACTCTATTCTTAATAGCGGCAATAAATTGCTCTTTAAAATTAATAAGATGTTAGTAATTTTATAATCCCTTTAGGCAACCTCTACTATATTATAGTTACGGCATATCTACTAGAATTATATTAGAATTATAGTCGCCTTCTAGAGTACGTTAATTATAGTTCTCCTCTAGGGCATCTTTTAGGGCGTCCTATAAAGGCTTAAAACTATTATCTTTATAGTAAGGCTTAATAATAGTTAAATGGAATTAAGTGGGTTTATAAGGCATCTAAATAGTGCAAGTTTGACTATTAATTATAATAAGTTAATGTGGGCCTAACTATCCTCCCTTTTTATACTATACGCGTACCTTAGACTAAAGTGGCAGATTAAGCGTAGTTAAGGTATTTAGGCCATTTCTTATTCCTAGTGCGTTGTTGACCTGGCGTATGGCGTAGAGATATTGCACCTCCTTCATTGCCTTGCAAATAGCCTTAGCTTATTACACAATAGAGGGAGATAGTAGAGAATTATTAGTTATTTAAGGGTAGGCGCTAAAGACTAGCAATATAGGTACAAGTCCATCTGGGCCAGCAGAATTATTAATAGCTTTAACAGCTATTTATAAGGTAAGTTTTTTACTAGCATCCTCTAGTTCTAACAAGATAATCTTATATACGCGGCATAATGGTATATAATACCGCTCCACTTTTCTAATACTATTATATGCCTTAATAGGGACTTCCTTAACCTTAATTGCCATTGCCTTTATCTATTGTTAAAACTATATAGATAAGAAGTTCTTTCCTATATTATAGACGATTTAATTAAGGGGTCCTAGGTAGATATTAATCCAGCATAATTAAAGGGTATCCTATGCGTTCCTAGCTAATATATCCTTTAAGAAACGTGCGGCTTAGAAAAAGGTTAAGAAGTTAATAACTTAGAGTACTGGTTTGCCGCTAAGATATATAACGTTAATAATAATACAGAAGTTAAAGTTGTAGTTATCTTTAAGGATAAACTTAAATTGGCCAGGGGACTTTTGGTTTATTTAGCAGTAATAGCAGTACTTTATAAGATATTTAATTGCCTTAACCTTAACTTTATAACCTACTTACTAAAGAACTCTAAGTAATTAATAAACTAATAGGTAACTAAAACGGCGGTATAGTTGGTATAACTTTAACTTAGTTAAATGGCTCTAAGCAACACTCTTTTCTAGTTATTAAAGGAGCAACTAAGGGTAACCCCACTTACGTACAATAGGTACCTAATTATCTCCTTACACAAGCATATTCTTAAGGTTATTAAGCTTAACGCCTAATTTATCTATATCCCTAATGTAGAATAGAAATAGGGTGTTTATAGAAACAATATAGAAAGTAATATATCCTAAAGGGGTTTAGACCTTAATTATGCTAAAAAAGATTATAGTACCCTTGCTAAAACAAATTGTATATTAGCCTGCCGTTAAATAGTTAATCTAAATAGAGCTATTAAGCTACTAAAGGGCTCAGACTTAAGGTTCTCCTGCTATAGATACTTCTGCGGCCCCAGTATCTAGCATAATACCATAGAAGACGTTTGCTAAGTATCTATTATTAAAGGAGAACACGGAACTCTCTTTTAGCTTATTAAAGATATCTAACTTTATAATAGAATGGAGCATAGATTGGTTTATATACCATCTACCTTACTATACTTAGTAAAGTATTAATTAGGAGAGTAGTCCTCAATTTCCATATCTATAAGGAGCTGTTCGGCCTTATTAACCTTACCCTTAAGATCTTTTATACCTTTGTATTAAACCAGGAAGCTTTAGAAGTAGGCCGCAGTAACCTTACAATTTCTAACACTTTTTATACTCTAACGAAACTTGTTATATACCTCCTTTCACTTATTAAGGGAGTGTCTAATTAACTAGCAATTTGGCTTCTCACAAATATAGTACTTCTTCTGGCAATTACTTTAAAATAAACCTCCACAAGGACCTCCACAATTGCCTTATAGTTAACGTTAATTGTACCCTTTACTATATTCCCTACCACGGCCACCATATATTTGGTTAGTCTAGTTATAATTATATTAGTCGGGAATACTTAGTTGGGTAGGGTTTTCAGCATAGAACTATTAAGATTCTTATATTCGCATTATAGTACCTACGGCAGAGCATAGTTTAGTATATACCCCTTTAAATGTATCTGCAGGTTTATATAGCGCCAAATTGCACTTAGGAACGCTACGGCAGGCTAAGATAACCTAGTCCCTTAAACTATTCTTGTTTTGGTAAGTTTTAGTAAAATCATATTAGATTTTCTAGAGGTTATTAAAGAGTAGTTAAAGGCATTCTAAATAAGTCTTTATTATATTAGAAGTAATAACTCTTTAGAATATAGTCTCCCGCCATTCAGATATATAAAGTTAGCAATTTTTATTAGTCTTAAAGTAGGCTCTAGTAAGCTAAAGCATTATATTAAAGCTATAGTTTTTACCCACAATATAGTTATAATAGAATGTTGCCGCCTATCCCTTTAACATAACAAAGAAAGCGTAATAGAACTAGTGGCATTAAATTCTAACCTTATTGCAATAGTTATAAAAGACCTATAGTTTTGCTCTAAGTATGTCGTATAATTCTCCTTTAAACTTCTTCCCTTTATCTAAATATACCTTTATCAGATTCATAACTTCTTATAGTAGAGGCTTACTGGTTGGCTGAAATGGAAGAGTTAGAGGTGGTAGAGGCGGAGGAAGAGCACCTTTAGGTAGGAGAGCACCTCTAGGTGGGAGAGTACCTCTAGGTAGGAGATTAGCGTTTTAGGGGTTTCGTTCTAAATTAAAGTTACCCTCTAAAGAATATAGGTTGGTTTTAGGTTTTTGTAGTTAACATATAATCTCAGCTTCTGTCCATACCAGTTCTTCTATACTAATAATAACGGCCTAAATATTACTTGTAATTGGGTTACTGTTTTTAGCAATATATACCCCATTCCTATAGAGGAAGTCTTGGAAATCCTAAATAATATTAACATTGCCAAGCGCCTAGGTGTCGGCGGTCCATCCTATAAAATCCTCCCTAAAATATTCCCATAGCTATAAATTGGTGTAGTGTTTACTTTAGTAGAATAGAATATGGTATAGGAGAAAGCTATTAACTTATTTTGTGGTACAAGTTGTTATATCAAAGGTAAATTCGTCCTAATCTTTATTAATAAGTTTCGCGTATATAGCTACCCCTAGTGGTAATAAGTCTCTCCAGTTATTTGGAGTAGTTATAGCCATATTTTTAGAGGAAGGGAAGTATTATTAGTGTAGGGATTGTTGTTTATTATTTAGTACGCGTTTAGATGAGAATCTGCGATTATAGGGCTTAGGACTAGTTCTGGCCTTAAATCACAAAGACTTATAAAGCGTGTTATTCTGCGTAATAGACGCAAGAATCTATAATCTTGGAAAGGCTTAGGACCAGTTCTAGCCTTTAGATCCTTAGATTCGTAGAAGAGTTCTATTTAAGGTTTAGGACTAGTTCTAACCTTAAAAGACAGCTTCCTTTAGCACGAGTAGCACTGGTACAGTGGCTTGTCTCTTCTTAATAGAATACCTAGCTGTTCTATGGTATAACAGTGAAGTTAACCACTAATCAGTGTTGGTTTCACAAGGTGATATTACGTATCTGCAGGTTGTAGATAGTATGATGTTATTCAATTGTTCTTGGAATGAGGAAGGACGAGGAGCCTAAGACTCCTCGCCACGCTAGTGCCGCGGCGACACGTAACGACCGCTTGCCTTATTCCCGACACCTCCCTTACCTTAGAACTTAACTATCCCCTAGTTAAATGTTTTATACTTAGTTCTATTAAATAATCCTTCTGGAATATGCACTTCTTAGACTACACGGCGTTGCGATACTGGTGGATTTTGTATAATATCTTCCTTAGGCTCTAGCTCTGCTGTTATTTCTTATAGTATAGTTCCGCCTAACTGGTTAAGCCAGTCCTCTTAGCGGACTTTAGATACCTATTATTAATAGAATTTCTTTAATCTATTCCCTGGAGTTTAGTTACGGAATAGTATGCTGTTAAGATCCTTAATTAAGTACTATTACTTATATAGGTGACTTTTATATATATAGAACAGTCCTAGCCATTTTAGATCTAACTTGTAACTGTTAGAATAATCTTACTTAAGCTATATATTATAAAGCATAACTATATCTTTAACCTTAAATCCGTCCTGGTGAATATAATGGGTATTATTAAAATACTCCTTATTTACTATTCTTAGCCATCTTATATATATAACAGCCTCTTATATATTTATATCTCTTTGGTTAAACTGCTTTATATAAAGCGCTAGTAGCTTTATAGTGATCCGGACTATTTCCTAAGGTAGTATCTACCAGGTAGGTATATAGAGTTTAATAGGAAGGATATGCTTATATCCGTATATAACTCTTACTAGCATTATTCCTATAGACCGCTTAATAGTCGTCCTATTTGCCTATAAGATGGTATAAAGATTGTCTAGCTATAAGCCGTCTATCTTTGCCAAAGCGTCTATTATAGGTTTATGGCCCCGCTCTATTAAGCCTTACTCCTATAGGTAATATACGGAAGCTATAACCCTTTTAATGTTGTAGAGCTCTATAAGCGCAGCGGTAATATTAGTATTCTCTCCTCTACTATCTATAGAGAGCTGTTTAAACACTCCCTATTAATAGATAACATCTTTATAGAAGAACTTTGCTATACTTTTTATATCTTTCTTTTAAAGAGCCTAAGCTTCTACCTATCTAAATATATATTTTTAAGTAACGGCTAGGTACTAGAACCTAAGATGGTTTGGCGGCATAAATGTAATATCTACTATTACTTATTGCTATAAGGTAGACTCCTATATAGGGTATATTACTTCTTCTTCCTATCCTAGCTATTGTTCCTAGTATTATAGGTATAATTTAATATGCTATAATATTTAATCCTATAGTCCTAGCCACTAATATTAATTTAAGACTCTCTGGTATATTCCCTCCTGTCTATAATATCTACTTTAATTATAAAGGCTCTTAATAATCTCTTGCTAAGTAGTCTTGTTATTAATTACCCTCTACATTAGGATGTTCTTAGACTATTAGTAAAAGAGCTATTAATTACGCACTAGGAACTTTAGCGTATACCATTTAAACTTTTTAAATTCCTTAGTATTTATTTCTTCTGGATATTATAAGGTTACTAGTCATTTTATAATCTCCTAAGATTCCTTTAAATATAAGTCTTCTAATAGCAGACCCACGTCTATTTTAAGAGGGCTAGCTATATATTCTAAGGCACTTAGCTTATAGTTAATAAACTCTTTAATATCCTTAGTTAGCTTATTAGGTTGTTTACTATTAGGCGGCCATTGCAAAAGTCTATTAGCTAGGCTATTCTTCTTTCCTGGTACGTGTCTAACATTAAAGTCCCATAACTGGATCTATACTAGCTATTTTATTATTAAGGCTCTGGGTAAATTGGTGGTAGTATAATTCAGTTATATAACTAAGGTATTTATATCCATCTTAACTGTAAAGTAAACGCCGTATAGGTATACGCGATACTTCTTTAGAGCATATAGTAACACCTAACATTTAAGCTTTCTTAAGTTATACTTTTGTTCCGCTTAAAACCAGATGCCACTCTTATATTAATATGGGTAATAACGACCTTACACATCTAGTTGTATAAGGCCGCACCTCTATCCATTTTTGTATCTGTTAACAGTAAAAATAATTAGCCCTGCCTCCTTACTATAATTTAGCTAAACTAATACAGGTGTGGTAGTAATTGCATACTTTAGAGTCTTTATAGCGGTAACTTGCTCTATACCCCATATAAATAGAATGTTTACTTATAACAATTAGAAGATTGGCTCTGCCTTAATTGCAAAGTCTTTTACCTATATTTAGTAATACACAACCACCCCTAGAAATGCTTGGGTAAATATAACATCTTCGCAGTCTCTCCAGTAAATAATCTTTGCAACTTTTAACTCTTCCAGATATTGTCCCTTTCTATTACAGCGGTAACCAACTACTATAATCTTATCTTTGCAGAAGTAAGACTTTACGCCTAAGATTGTATACCTAGCTTATTTTAAATCTATAAGCACTCCATCTAGCCATATAATACGTTCTAGAATATACCTACGTACACTTAGAAGACTCTCTTCTCTATTATACACTATCTATAGGCCTTTTACTATAATGTTATCCAGAAACAGCAAAGCATGGTATAGGATGTGTTATTTTAGAATCTTAGTAATTGTCCTTATAAATTAGGCTACTGAATTTATGCCTCTTATAGGTACCATTATTTATTATAGAAGTCCTAGAGGTATTACAAAAGCTATTAGGTCTCTGCTTTCTATATTAAGCTCTAATTAGTTATAGCCAGAGAAGATATTCGCTAAAGATATAACTTTGCATCCTATAAACTCTTTAGAAAACTTATTAGTATATAGCAGTAAATTTACGTCCCTAATAGTTACTTGGTTAATATTTATCGCCATATTTATTAGTTAGTACTTTTTATATTCCTTCTTGCTTATAAGAAACTATAGATTCCTATATAGACTTTCGCAATATTCTAAAGTCCCTTAAGCTAGTTATTCTTATAATATACTTATTACTTCTTCTTACAGGGCTATTAGTATAGGAAAGTTTAGTACTTGCTATACCTTATATAGTACAGTCTTAATCCTTAGTAGTGGAGTTATGTCTCTACTAACGCGGCCCATCTTAGAGAACTCCTATACTAGAGCCTTTTCTTAGTTAAATAATATAGCCTTAAGGATCTCTTATTCTCTTGGCTGAATATCTCCTATAATTATACGCTCTAATTATTCTAGCTTTAGTTATGTACTATAGGCCAACTTAGTATATTATAGTTTAAGGAAATAATTATATGGACTAAGAGGCAACCTTTAGATAGACGCCCTTTATTAACGTAAGGCTACCTCTTACTATTCTATTATACTTCCTATAACTATTCTATTAGGTACCAATAAATTAACTGGGTGGACTTTATCTGCCTTTTATTTATATATAGTTGTTATATTATAGCGTTTTATCAGGCCTTACTTTAGCAACTTTCCATTTATATTATAAATAGATCCGTTATCTTTAATATTTAATATATAATGGACCTAGCCTTTGCCTTAAATATTGGCTTCTAATTCTTTCTTAAGTGTTTCTTTAGGACTTCCCTTAACGTTTTACTATTAAGCTCTCTCCATCTAATATTTTATTCTTTTTTCTGCTAATAGCTCTACCTAGTAGATATCTAAAACGGCAAGTGTCTGTGTTGGAGCCACACATTATTTCCCTCCTCTTTAATCTTAATATCCTTTTTATCCTAATATGCTAGGTTATAAGTAACCCTAGATACAATCCTAGCGGTTACCTTAGTTATATATTTCTTAAACTATTATCTGTATTAATGCCTTTATCTGGTTTAAAGAATATAGTATCCTTATAGGATGTTAAGAACCTTATTTTAACTCTGCTATCTTCTAATTAAATAATATAAGATACCTAACCTATTACAGTGTGTTTTGTTACTAGTCTAGCCCTTACTAACTATGGTTTACTAAGTATTACCTTATATAATATTTCTCCTATAGTAATAAATGTTATAAATATTAAGACGTCTTCTATTACCACAGGTACTGTATATACCAATTTAATAAACTTAGACTAAGTCCTATTAATAGATATTAGATATGCACCTTATAGTTATAGGGGTAGACTTAATATTAGTAAACCGTGTTATAGAGCCACGCTTTCTTTAATAACGTTAAGTTCCACTCCAGAGTTAATTAAGTATTTAGCCCTTCTATCTCCTATCTACGCTTCTACCTTTAGGTATTATCTTTAAAACCAGATAAATTTTACTTCTTGTTTAATCTAATCTACTTTAGTAGTTATTAAGCCGGCTTAATTAATATGGAATATTAGGTATGCTAATAATATGGATGCTTTAACGTCCTCTTGCTTCTGTTAGTAAGGCTCTATAAAAGGTAGTAGGAGAGGCTTAAAGAATAGCCTTATGACCTTAGGCATGTATATAAGGCAGTCTCTAATAGTAACTTTAATAGTTTTTAACAAGATCTTGTCCGCTATTACTATTAGACTTAAAATATTTCCCTTTAGTATATCCATTATCCTAACTAGCTTTAGTTATAGTGCTTTGGCTATTATTATTATATCCACTATCTACTCCATCTATTTTAGCCATTTAGTATAGTCCATTTTATTAATCTTATTATTATTTAGAGGTAGTTAAGGAGCCTACTATTAGGGCTATAGGGTAATTTAGACATATCCTCCTGGTTATATATTTTAAACTACTGCTAGTTACTAACCAGATAGTTTTAGAGGCGGCTTTATTACTCTTACTTCCCCTTACAGTCTCCTAAGATTATATAACTATAATATAGGCTATAACTGGGTTGCACCTCCTACTAAATTAATATATATTAACTCCACTTAGTATATATCCTCCTAGGACTCGCTAAGTTCCTCCTTACTTTTAGCATTATTTCTATCTATAAGCTCTACTAAAGCTGCCTTTAGTTAGACACCTGTCCCTAGAGTATTAGGATTAATATTTACGTTCTACCTTAGCTAGTCTTTAAGAAACTAAATCTAATTATTACTTGGTAAATACGGGATTATATTTTTTAGATACTTACGTATTTTAGAGCAGATTTGGTTGTCCTTATTTATATACATAAAACTATAATAAACCAATTCCTAAAGCTATAGACACTAATTAATAAAATAGTAGGAATCCCCGCATCTATAACATATTTAAGCTTATATTGGGTATGCGCCAAAATTTCCTAGACCTAGCTTATATTGTTTTTATAGCGCTCCCTTATAGGGCAGCTGTAGTCTATTATTTAGCGCCAGTCTTAGGCCTATTTGTTCTTAATATACTAACGCCCTATTTAGGAGCTGTATATACTATATTAGATCTTAGCGAATCCTATTTAGGAATGGCATTAAAGATATAACGCCTACTAATTTAACCGTCCCAAGATTAAGCTTCTAGAGTTAATTAGTGAGTTTCTCCAGTTTGGGATCTGCTTCTTAAGTTATTTAATAGGTACTTACCAACTTACTTAGCTGGAAGACTATAGGCAGTTAAAGAGTAGTATCTCTTTAGTTGGTTATAGCTGGTTGCTAGTTATAGAATTGTCTAACTAGCTAATAAAGGCCTTGCTCCCTAGGATTTATTATTAACTAATCTGCGCCCTTATGCGAATTAAGCCTGTTTTTTATACCTCTCTTTATTAAATAGAAGTTAAAGGATTCTTATCTATCTAGGTCGGCTCCTGTTTTAGTTATAGTATGCCTTTAATACTTAAATAGGAGTCTCCTTGTGAACTAGTACCCTTATTTACGGTTTTTTAAATTGCTAGCCTTAGTAACCTTTTAGAAGATTAACATAAACTACCTATAGTATTTATATATACTACTAGGTGGGTTGTTCCTGTACTACAGCATATAAGCCTCTAAGAACTCTACTGTTTTGACTTATTAAAAGTAGTTACTTTCTCTATAGTTTATCCTAAGCTTCTTTATAAGTTCTATCCAGTTTCTAATTATAAACTTAGGCAGGCTATGGATCTATATCCCTATCTAATAGTCGCAATACTCTAGAAGTCCTTAATGCTTCTTAGTGTCCGCAATATAATATTGGATATATAGTCGCTTATACTATTTAATAAATTGTAATATATTTTATCCTATAAAGTAAGGAGTCCTAGGAGTTTCTGGAGCCAGTATAGGCTAGGCTATAATATATACCTTATCTTGTTCTATTAATGGTCCAGTAGAAGGCGGCGGACCTATAGTTTCTCCAGAGACAGGTAGGTGGACATTATAACCCTTATTCTTAGTCTATTAAGGGTTATTAGTCCCTAACGTTATAAGGGTTGGGGTTAGTATTGCATGCCCTTATTTAGGAGAGCTTTGCGGTTTAATAGGCTGCTTACTTTCCTCTCCCTTTCTAATACCTTTACTATTATTATAGAATGGACCTAACATTCCTAACAATCCTTTTACTGGTACTGTTACTATTATTACTATAAATTTAAAGGTAGCTCCTATAAATACGAGAATAATTATATAGGCTGTTGTAAATATAGTAAATAAAATATAGAAAACTTTTTTCTGCCTTTCCTGGTATACCATAGTCCTCCCTTTTATCTTCCGTTTTGTAGTACTACATACTCGCCGTCTTATTACTATTTGCCGACTGCCATTCCCGCACGGAGAGCTTGGCATATATTATTAATTTATTTCTATAAAGGTGGCTGCGCATCGGTCGCTAATATGTCCATACTTCTTTACCTCCCTTTTTGCATGTCCTTCTGTTTTATAGTTCTAGATTGTTCCTATGCGTTTTCTGTATATATAGTATTAGACTTCTAATCTAAAGAGCTTGCTGTTGTCCCTATGTGGAATGCCATAAAATATATGGGAGGGTACGACCTCTCTTAGATAGGAAGTCACGATATAGTTAGTTAGTTAGTTAGTCGTAATTAGCTAGTAGAAAAGCGGTCAGAAAGAAGAGAAGAAAAGAGTATATTAAAGGAAAAGTGTGTGTCTCTTGGTCCTGTCTGAGTTGTTAAAGACTTTAGGACTCTAGACTGATTTATATAAAACATATGGAAAGCTTAGACTCTCTTAAAGCTATGCCTAATTTAGATGTTAAATCTAGGAGGCCAAATTAAACCACTACACTATTATTTAAAATATCTAATAATGGCTAATAATTCCTTATTATAGATCTCGTAGTTATATTTAGCTAGACTTAGTTATTTTAAGAAGTATGCTATAGAGTATAGTACTTCTTTTTTATTATATCAAGACATAATGCCTTTAGTAATATAGTTGGATAAGTTAGTGTCTAAATAAGGTTTCGCAATGCAGTTGCACGCGATTATGTAAGCTAAGTGAGCTTAGGAAATCCACTAAATTCTACCTGTAGAATAGGAGAATTAATTAAACATTAGTTAAATTAGTTACTACCCCAATACTATTATAATAGCAGTACGTATTACCGGAAGTAATACCAATATTAATTAGTGATTATAGATTAGGAGACGTACTATCTATAAAGAGAGGCGAACTTAAACAGTCTCTTTTTAACTAGAGGCAACCTATTAAGAACGTTTACTAAGGAGTATTAGTTAGCGTGTACCTAAAGAACCAACCCTATCTCGTAAGAGAGGCCCTTAATTCTTTATATATAGTCCTTAGGTATTTAAGGAACCGACCCCTATCTAGTATAGGCCCTTGGTTTATGTCCACTATGCATTTTAAACTACTATATAAAAGTTAAGGAATTTACGTCTATTACGCATTTTAAAATACTATATAGATTATCTACTACCACAAGAACTACTATAGCAGATATTAGGGCATAAGTTAATAAAGGACAAGATAGATGGAGCGAGGGAATTAATATATAATCCAACAACGTTGATAAGGAGATTAAAGAATTTATAGAGTTTAAGCTCCTTAAGTATGAAGCATATAAGCTTAAGGACAATAACCTATAGGAAACCTACCGCGAAGACTTTAGTACCTTTATAGTATAGACCTTTAGAGACTGTAACCAGATTACTGTTTATAAACTTTAATAATTCCTCTAAGTTTACAGTGTATGGGTTAAGAAGTATAGAAATACTATAATGCTAGAATCCCTTCTTAATACCCTATAAGAAGAAGATCCTATAGAATAGACCAAGCTTAAGATTAGGGAGCATATGGTAACTGGAGGGAAGTTTAATTTAGGGTAAATTAACTACCATCTTAAGAACAACTTCGCCAGTACTAGTACTACCACTATTAAAACCCTAATCTTAATCTTACTAACTATAAACCCTACCCTACTTACAATACCACCTATAAACCCTATTCTACCTATAATACTACCTATACAACCTATCTTATTGGCATAATAAAACCAACCTTATATTAATCTGCTAATAATAATAGGACTATCTAAACAGAACCAAAACTAGGGTTTTAGTAAGGAGTTAACAAACCTCGCGAAGATATATATGGAAGACAATAAGTATAGCAGAGAAGATAATAATTTTAACTTTAAACTTACCATCTTTTATAACCTCTGTAGTAGAGCTAACATTCCTTAAAATGCTAAGGTTAAAGCCTACCCCACAATATTACGCAGCCTAGCACTTAACTACTACTACACTAACCTTAAGAACGTCACCCTAACTCTTTTATTTGACTAAATCTGCGATGCTATACGCAATTACTTTAAAGGACCTAAATATAGGTGTAGTATACTAGGGCAATGGAACTTAATAACCCTAAGGTCTATAATAAGTAAAGGTAAGAATATTGGAAAATCAACCTTAGACTGCCTATAATTGCTTATTAAAGAACTAAAACACCTTTAGTATGGTCTTAACCCAGACTTATATACTAATAAGTTCCTCTATAATAAACTTATTAACGCTTACTAAGAGTTACCAGCTTATTAATATACCTGCTTTAAACCTTCTAATAGCCTTACTAGCTTAATTAATAACCTATAATCTTCTATTACAACTTTTAAAAAGTTAAATAATAAGAACCCTTAAGCTTTCTTTACTGACCGCTATTACTATAAGCAGTACCCCCAGCCACTATCTTAACTGTACAACAGACTACCTAACTAATATACACTACCCAAGAAGCGCTGCTTTGTCTGCTATAAGGAAGGTTACTAGTTATCTAAACACTTAAGAGAAGAACGCAACAAATTAAAGAAAAAGTTTAAGAATAGATTTAACCGCTACTTTAATAGACACGTTAAGTAGTGTATTACTAAGTATAAGGGAATAGACTATAATAATTAACTTAACTTAGAATCCATTAATAACGCAATAGAAGCTCTTATAATTAATATTAAGTTACTACTAGCATTTTTAACTTAGGAATAGACCAAATTATTTCTTACCTCTTTTAGAATAATACAGCACAAAGGAGCCATTAATACTATAACTAACTTAGCGGACCAATCCTTTACCTATATAATTACTAGCACTAACCTAACTGCTTACTATAACAATGACTTAGACCTATTTGCCTATATTACTACCAGCCAATATACTTCTAACAAGTTTTATAAAGTAATAATCGATATAGGAGCCTTAAAGAAATTAATAGTAGGTTATGGACAATACCTCGCATATAAGAAGACCTATAATACTGTTATTAATACCTTAAAGGCTGGCACTATTAATGTCCAGTTTAGTATCAGCTCTACCTCTTCTATTGGCTCTGTTATAGTTAATATACCAGTTGGCAATATTAAGTTTTATATTATAAAGGCTAACATACCCTTCCTATTATATCTCACAGATATAGACATACTAAAGGTCTATTATAATAACCCTAAGAATATCCTAGTTACCCTAACAAAATTGGTACCAGTAGTTCGCTAATTTAGCCACCCCTTTTTACTATAGGAAGGGTTACAATAGTTATTTATAACCTATTTATTTAACCAAAACCCTTACTACCTAACTACTACTAAACTCCGCTAACTCCACCGCCGCTTTAGACATCTATTGGCAGATAAGCTATATAAGGTATTAGAATACTCTAGCCACAACAATATTAACAAGTAGGTTATTAACTATTTTACTAAGTACTGCTCCTACCGCCAGAAATACGGCAAATCCCCTAGATAGTTTAAGTTTACATTATAAGCAGACTAAGATTCCAATTTTAACCATTCTATTTTTGTTAATATTATATATATTAATAAAAGCCCTATCCTCTATATAAATAATAAAGCTACCAGATTTTAAGCCGCGAGATAGCTATATAATATCTCCGCAAAACATACCTAGGATACCCTATAATTTTACTGGATTAATACCTATATTGGACCCCCTAACTATATTACCTATAATACCGGGAAGAACTTTGCAAGTAAGGAGTTCCGATAATATGCTATAGCAATAGCTATATTAACTAAGAGTGTCCCAGTAGAAGCTTATTAGTCTATTAAAATGGTAGAAAGAGCTTATCTAATACTATGCTAAGCATACTAGATAATTATAGAGGAGCTATAGGACTTAGGAATAACTAAAGAATTGGCTTTATAAATAGTGGTAAAGGCCGCTAATAGCACAGCTGGCCTAAATAGCTTAGTCTTAACACTTCTTATCTTTAGTGCCTACCTTTAAATAAGCGAACTTGATCTACTAACACCCTCTATTATATAGCGAGCGGCAGCTATAAAGAAGGCAATAAAGGAGGTCGCAAAGATTAGGGCAAAGAAGTAAGTTAATAATACACTAAACCAACAAAATGGTCCATCTATTACCATAATCTATAACCTCCCCCTTAACTTAGACGTGCTTATATGGCGTAAAGGCAATACTAGACAAAGCGGCAGATGGACTAGCCTATTTAAGTTACTTAAAATTAACGGAGAGATATATAAGATATAGCTCCCTAGTAGACCTACCAATTTTAGGACTATAGTAGTAAAGCTATACCTATAACCTAAACCAGAAGAACCTAATAAGGAACTAGAGGAAGAACTAAGGAACTGGTAGCTAGTGCACCCCCCTAAAGATTAAAATGGACATAATAATTTCCAATAAAGTCCTAGCAAAACATTATAGATATATTAATATTTATTAACAATAACCTAACAAAACCTAATACTATAACCTTTAAGTATAACTCACTGTTATTTATAAAGTCTTAACGTAAGGAGATAAACAGTTTACTTAAGAAAGGTATCTTTAAGTTTATTAACATAGCAGATGTCCTAAAAGGAGTTAGAATCTTTAACTCCCAGTTTATTAATAAGATTAGGAACGCTAGAATAAATAAGGCCTTTAAAAAGTCTACACTAGTTATATAAGCCTATAATAACTATAGTAAAGACCTAGTCTTAACACAATTACTAACCATTTAATATGTTAGCTAGAGAATTATCCTAGCATTTATAGTAACCCTATAGGGAAATAAAAGAAGACTAGCTTCTTTATACCTACGCGATATCTTATAAGCTTATATATAGTCTAGTACCCACCTAAATAGAGACTTCTTTATATGCCTACCACTAGAACTTGGACTAAAAGATAGATTAATTCTAAGAGTTATTAAACCACTTTACGGTATCCTAGAAGCTGGTAACTATTGGTTTAATATATACCACTATTACTATCTTAATAAACTATAGATGAACCAATTAACATATAACCCCTGCTTGCTATATATAACCAACAACAGCTTTGGAATTATAGGATTGCAAACTAATAATATACTATTTCTTGCTAATAAAACTTTTACGGAGGCTAAAGAAGTTAGGCTTTAGGAGTTAAAGTTTCTAGTAAAAGAGAAAGAGAAGCTTATACTAAATACCTTAATTAGGTTTAATGGAGGCTATATTAAGTAAGAAAAGGATTTAATAGCTCTTGCTTAGGAACGTTAATGCTAGAACCTAAAGTTAATTACTATAAAGGCTATAGACCTAACTAGCTCCAGAGGGGAAGTCCGTAAGGTAGTTACACTAAAGGATTAGTATGTTGCTTAGAGAGTAAGAGGAGCCTATATTGCCACAGTCTGCCAATTAGAAGCTGCCTTTAATCTCTTATTTATAGCACAAGTCATTAATCCAAAGGAGGAATACGCGAAGTAGCTTAATAAGCGGCTATAATAGCAAATTAATAATCCCTTCTGACTTTGCTTTGTACAACTTAATACAAGTACTCTTAAACTAATAATATTTATGGACTTGTCCTTTGCCAATAACTATAACCTCTTATCCCAAATTAGCTTTGTTATTACACTTATAGATAAAAATAATAAGGCCAATATCCTCTGCTAGTTATCTATTAAATATAAGCGGGTTACACGAAGTGTCTTAGCATCTAAATTATACAGAATACCCCACGGATTTAACACTAGAGCTGCGATTAAAGCAACCATTAAAAAGACTCTATAACTTAAATAACTACCGCTTATCCTTTATACCAATTTAAAATCTCTATATAACTGCTTAGTTAAGCTCGGGATAATATAAGAGAAACGACTTATAGTTAACCTAATATATCTACAATAATTATACGAAAGAAGAGAGATAGCAGAGATTAACTGGATTAATAGAAACAGTAACCCTGCTAACGCTATAATAAAATTAAAGCCCTACTAGGCGTTAAAGGACCTAATTAATATAAATATAATTAAGCTATAAGTCACCAAGTGGGTAGAGAGAGGAGAAGATATAAAAATAGAAATAGAAAGTATAAAGATACCAGGACAGCTGCTAAAGGCGCTAGTACTAAGCAAGCCAATAGCGATTTTTCATCCCGGGGATAGAAAATCGTAATTAGTTACTTCAGCAACATAGCAGAATTTGGCAGAATTTGGCAAAATTTGGCAGGTGGCGCACTTAAGTACCATTACAAAACTAAATGCCCCCAGTATCTGAACAAGGTTTCGCAATGCAGTTGCACGCAATTACGTAAGCTAAGCGAGCTTAGGAAATCCACCAAATTTTACCTATAGAATAGGAGAATCAATTAAGCATTAATTAAATTAGTTACCACCCTAATACTATTGTAATAGCAGTACGTATTACCGGAAGTGATACCGATAGTTAGCTTTTATAATACTCTTTTAGTTTAGGTTAAAGTGTTAAAGTATAGGTATAGTAGTAAATATAACTTTTAGATAGGCAAAGGCCTTTTTATATTCCTTGTTAAAGATAAAGGCTTTATTCTTTTAGGTTAGAGCTATAAGGGGTAAAACTAGGGCGGAGAAGTTATTAATAAACTATTAGTAAAAATTAGCAAATCTTATAAAGGCTCTTACATCCTTAATATTCTTAGGTTCTTGCCAGTTTACAATTACTTTAATCTTCTTTAGGTCTATTTATATGCCGTTTATAGAAATAATAAGTCCGAGGTATAGAAGTTCCGTTTTATAGAACTTATATTTATCTATATCTAACTATAGGCTAGCTCTACGTAGGGCTTTTAGGTTAAGGTTAACGTATTTCTTATATTTAGCTAGGTTATTGCTATATACTAGAATGTTGTTAATATAAGTAGTGTAGAAAACGTCTAGGTAAGGTTATAGGGTATTATTTATGAAGTGTTAGAATAAACTTAAGGCATTTATAAGGCTAAATAGCGTTACTAAGTATTTAAATAGTCCGTATCTAGTACGGAATGCAGTAAGCCATTTATCTCCTTTTATAATATAGAGGCGGTTAAATTTATAGATAAGGTTAAGTTTTATATAATAGCGAGCCTTACTTAATTGGTTTAATATTTTTTAAATTAATGGGAGCGGGTACCAATTCTTAATAGTAATAGCGTTAAGAGCTTGGTAGTCTATATAAAAGCGCAGACTACCGCTAGGTTTTTTAACAAAGATTATAGGTACAGCTATAGGCGAAGAGCTTACTCTAATAAATCCTTTACTAAGATATTTGTCTAAGTACTTCCGCAGTACTTAGAGTTTGTTTTAGGATATTCTATATAGTAGTCTAAATCCTAGCTGTTTTCCTTCTTTAAGTATAATCTTATGGTTATATAGTTAGTGCTCTGCTAACTTATTAACTTTCTTTTATAAGAATACCCCCAGGTGTTTATAGTGGTATACTAGTACTTTTATAGCAGGGTTAGTATACTTCTTTAGCACTAAGGCCTTTTTAATATTGGATATTATAACAGTAAAGATTATATATTCTGGTTTCCTAGTAAGTTATGCTAGCGGAGTAGCTCTAATTATACAGATATCTAAGGTATTAAGCGGGCTTAGATTATCCTTAGTTTCTTATACAGTTTTCTATTTAGCTTTAGGTTTAGTATTAAATATGGAGTTAGTATTAGATTTAGGTTTAGGTTTTTTAAGTATCCTTTTTATAGTAGAATACTAGTTCTTCTAGTACTTTTATATATTAAGCTTAAGCTTCTGCTTAGTTTGGGGCGTAGCAGTTAAAATTAGTTTATATAGTTTAGTATAATTCCTAGGTTCTTAGTAGATATTAGCGGAAATCTTATATTAGTAGAATTTAGTGAAATTCTCAGGTCGGTAGAATTAGGTAGACTTTTAGGGTATAGGGTAGATATTAGTAGAAATGTTAGACTAGTAAATCCTAGTAGATTTTCTAAATTTTAGTTTAGGGTCTAAGTAGTAAGTTATAAGGCACTTCTACTTATAACGAAAGGCGGTAAGTAAAAGCTTAAGGTTGTCCTAATTAATCGTTACCTTATATAGCTTTATCTAGGGTTAACTAAGAATTACTAACTTAGGGTAGTTATAAAAAGCTTAATTAATTCTTTATAGTTTAGGTATTAGAGTCTTAGGGCCGCTATATAAGTAATACGGCCTAAGATAGTATGTTTACTATTAAATCTAAATACGTTAATATACTGGTTAAGGGGTATTAGGGTAAACCTATTATCTTACACAAAGACCCTATTAATAAATCCTATACTACTAGCTCCTATATTAATTAGGACTTAAGCGTTAGCCTATTAACCTTTCTGCTAAAGATAGTAGTTAATAGTTATACTACAATCCTAAAGGTTAGGTTTTGCAACATCTAATATATTTAATAAGATTCTATAATATAGCTATTCCAAAAAGTAACTTAACTCTAGGATATACCTTTTAGTAGTAAACGGGAAGGGGTTCCTATAGAGTATTAGTTATAACTTTATTCTTATAAGTAGTGCTTATTAGATATAGGGCTAGAACTAGGTAAAGATTAGGGATAGTAACTAGAGGATTAATATAGTAAACAGCTGCTAGTATTAGTTGTTTATAAATTATATTAGGGTAGAGAGATGGAGTAGTATTTTAAAATATAAGCCTTACTTCCGTATTTAAAGTAAAGGCCTAGCTTAATACGTTATTCTTATTTAGGGGACCCTAGTAGGGCGTATCCTAGAGTCCCTATATTAATATCTATAGCGTTAGGGTGCTTAGGCTAAAATAATAACTTAGTAGACATTTATAGGGTTATTATATTATATTAAGGAGCGGACTTTAGTATTAGGCGTAGTATACTATTATACTGTTTATTAATAATGTTTATATAGGCGTTAAGGGCTTCTAATAGGTCTATACTAATTAGGGAGGTTTTTAGTTTAGGGCTTAGATATTTAATAAGGCTATTAATTAGTACGGAGTTATTCTAGCCGATTTTTTTTACGTAATAATTAAATTCGGAGAAGTATACTAGAAAGCTTTTTATTTCTTAAGCTATATAGTTTATCTTCCTCTAAATAGTAGCTTGGCGGTTTAGGTTACTATATATAGCTTTAAGAAGTATAACTAGACTTTATACTAAGTTTAGGTAAAGGAGTTTAATAAGGTTAGCTATATCTCCTCCTAGTTAACTTAGGGCGTAGTAGAGTTAGTTAGCTTTAGTTAGGTAGTGGTTAATATTACTAGTTAGCTTATTTTTAAGCTAGCTTAAAAATAATTAGAGTTCTTATTATTTACTAGTAAATATTAAAGGGTTTAGTAGTTGTTTAGATTATTATAGTATAGTAGTTAGTTTAGGGTAAATAGCTACTATAGATTTAGAACTCTTGTCCTATATATTTATTTTTAGGGATAGTATTTAGTCTTAGGGCCCTAGTATAGACATTTTAAGGATGCGATTTCTTCTTAGAGGTTCTTAATTATTTATTAGTGTTATACTTCTTATTTAGCTTAATTTAATGCAAGGGCGTTTATAAAGGACTTCTATATCTCTACTAATTGTTTTTAAAGTATAAATATAATACCGGTGGCTATTATAGGGGCTTTAAAGTCGTTTTATATTTTAAAGGGTAGTATATAAGGTTAACGCAATATAGTATTATAGAGTAAGTATAAGCGGTAATAATATATAGCGAAGTAGATATTATTAAGCTATATATATAAACTATATAATAAAGTTAAGACGTTATATAAGGAGAGAAGGTAAGGAAATAGGAAGAAAGGGTATATATTATTAGCTTAGTTACTTAATTAATACGTATATAGAGTAGAATAGGATTTAAGAAGCGGTCCTAGCAGGACTTAATAGGATTTAGTGGATTTGGTAGAATATAGCAGAATGTAGCAGACTGCCGTTAAATTGCCATAGATTGCCGTTAAATTGCCATTAGATTGCCATTTCGCGGTCGGTCTCTTCTTACTGTGTCGGTAGAAATAGGTGGATATGTGTAAGGTATTACGGAGGTGTCCCGTAACAGGGAGCTCTTAGTATTCGAGCGAAATACTAGCTACACTACTTATGTGTAGGTGCAGGCATAGGTGTAGGCGCTGGCGTGCCTATAGAGGCAATCTACAGACGTTAAAATAGAGGTAGTAGCACCTAATCTAGTTCTTACAGCGCCTTATAGAGCACTCTATAGTATACTAGATGTATATATAAAGACATAGTAGTCGTATTTATAGGCCTCCACTAGGGCTTACCCTCCTAGAAGAAAATTCTTCGCACTACCACCACGTTGCAGCACTGGCGCTGCGCAGCCGTACGCACGTCTCTGAGTTTGCTCTAGTGGTCTATTGGCACGATCCTAATAGAATACCAATAGTAGCTACTAGGTTCCCAGGCTCCACCGCATAGAAAAAAAAATCGATATCGGATTTTATCGGATATTTTATCGGATTTTACAATATCGTAATCTTTTTAAAACGCGTTATTTTTGGCCACACTGGGGTGGCTGTCTCGTTTGAGTGGCTAACCCGTTAACTAAGTTCGGCGTATTCGGTTAATATTTTACTACGGAGCGTCTGGTTTATGAGATAAGACTTCACCAAATCATTATCCCAAGTCTCATCTCCCGCATCGCATTCCCACTACGCCACTTCTCATATCAAATGATAGTCTCTCAGCCTAGAGCCTAATAGACGTCAACAATTACTCTTACATACTGTTCCAAAGCTCTCACAACCACAATGCTCCCCCGAACGTTCCTCCTTCCGCTCCGGCAAACGCTCTTTTCCTCCCCGCGCACCTTTCTCAATGTTACTCGAACTCCCTTCCATACACACGCGCTCAGCACAGCACGGTGGGCTCCTGGTACGATTGCTGCGCGGCCGATGATACAGGGGCCATTAAAGAGCGGGATGGGGTTTGGACAGGTTAGAGGGATGAAGGTTGGTTGAATCCTTTCTCTATGCTGGAAGGATGAGAACGGGGTTAATGGCTCTGATAGGTTCGGAGTTCGGTCAAGAAGCTGTGCGATGGGTGCAAGGTGAGTTTTCGCGTAGATCTGGGCGCTTTTTCCCTAGGGACAGGGTTGATGTTAGGAATAGAGTGTTAGGAGGAAAGGCGGGAAATACGTCTATATTATCTGCAGTAAGAATCGGAAGCATAAACAGAGGCATGCACTTAACTCTCAATATAAAAACTAAATGGTACTGACAAAGGTTGTAGGCAAGGATAAATTGGTTGTTTGGTGTAGGGAGGATTTGTATATTGTGTAGTATATGCTAGCACTAAATGGCGTTCATAGAGTATTGCTGGAGGAAATCATGAATCACTCTCAACTATCGCCATGTCATGCTCTCGGAATCCCTTACAGGGATCTTTGTAGTTATATATCGTGGAAGGAGGGATGTTGCGGATCATATAAACTACTCAATCGAATATTTTGCAGTCATGTATTATTATCATGGCCGCTGTCACCCCAAAACTCCCCAAACGCCAAACCCGAATTTACCCACCCCATCAATTTCATCAATTTCCCTATCCTCACCACGTGCATCTCACATACTCCCACCGCTCCTATCAGCTCCAATTAACCCCGCCAACTTCAACAACTCTCTATCAGCATCAATATCACCCGTGCCCAAATTAATCCTCCGTCTCATCTCCGCCTCTCGCTCCTCCCATGCCCATTCTCTCCTCTGCGCCTCGGCCTCCTCATCCCCACCACATCCCCATACCTCCAACGCTTCGATCTCAAACCGGTCCTGCCAGTCCTTATTTTTACGACACGGAAGTTGCGACGTGTGAAAGGAGCCACCACCTGAAGAGTGATGTGTAAAGATGGCGAATTCGAGCGCGTCGTCAAGATGCAGGGATACAGGGCCGAGCGAGATATGAGAGCTGTAGTGGGATGCCTGATGCGATTGGGTCTGATGAGGGACTGCAGAGCCAAATCCTAGCCCTGAAGGTCGCGTGGGGGGTTTGTTAAAGTAGACGTAGTCTGTACTGAAATTTGAGGCCTTGAAGATGTCATGTGTAGGAGATAATTGGAATAGGACTGTTGAGGAGTCGCTGAAGCAGGTTTTGTGCGATTGTTTCCAAGGAACGGGAATGTAAGCACCAAATGTAAGGGCTGTGCTTTCGAGATTTAATGACGGGGTGAGAGAGAGGCTGCTTGGGAGCCGAGCAGGAGGGAGAGAGTCGGAGAGGGTACGCTCACGGGCGCTGGTGGGGCTCGCAGGGAGTAGTGTTCCGGAGACGAGAAGGATGGAGGGTGCACGCCAATTAAAGACGGATTTTTCAAAGGACCCCATGCTAAAGCCGGCAACGTTGCCGGAGTAGAGAGGACGCAGACGGCGGAAAAGATTATTGCCTTTGATAAAGAAGGATAGTTGGCTGAGGACGTTAAGGTCTAGTATTTCACCTGGATTGCGAAGGATTGGTTCTGGGGCCGAAGGTGCTTTAGCTGATGCAATTACTGGAGTTGTTTCGGTTGTTGGGGCTGCAGAGGGTTTTCGTTTGGATAGATTAAAGTCTTTTGCGAAGAGAAAGTGCTCAAATAAAGGATTCAGTCCATCAAAGAGGTATGGTAAAGAGGAAGAGACGACAGCATTAAAGGTCTTGAAATTGACCCCAGGGTTCTTTTCCACGCCAAATGAGGATAGGATATCATTTGCAGTTCTCCTCAACTCTGTAACTCGTTTATCTAATATCTGGCTAGCGAATGTTGACACACTTTCCTGGGGGTCGATGGGTGCAATGAGAAGAAGCAATTCGACAAGTTTGAGGAGATTATCCGTTGGAATTATTGAGTGACGAACATTTGATTTCTCGCCGTGTTTAAATATCTCAGTAGCATCCATTGAGTCCAGCGCGGCCAGTACCAGTTCGTCGTCGTCTTGCTCTTCACCTTCATCATCTATAGCTTCATCTATAACGAAGCCCTTAATACCACCTCCACTAGTATCAGTATTAATATCTTTTCTTAGCTTTTTCCTGCTCTTGGTCTTCTCTTCATCTTCTATTCCAATGGTAACACCACGATCATAGACCGCCATACTCCGATATAGCTCTCGTAACCACATCTCCCGTCCACTCTTCTTTATAACAGCTCCATACCTCTCCGTAAATATTGTGGTCACTTTTAAGAGTGCCCCGCTCGTGAGTATGGCCGGAGCCTGACTAGGGAATGGAAATGCGCCTAAATAGCTCGCCATATGGAAGATCACAGATCCAGCGCCCAAGGCATCAGGCAGTTCGAGGAAACGGCATAGTGTTGTCTCACTCCAGTACCGAACTCCGGACTCAGAGTCAGCGAGTGAGCGGAAGACAGAGTTGAAGCAGTATAGTTCGAGAGGAGTGTAGCAATTCTGAGCAAATCGGTGAGCGAGGGCGTGACTTAGCTGTTCTAGGATGCATTTAGCTGGCGATCTAGTAATATGGGAGCTCACAGGTGATGCAGCCTTAGCAACATATAGTGAGACAAGCTCAGGTTGAGATACCTAGAGATAGAGGAGGGGCTTCTGTAGAACCTCCTTGACCCATAATGTGGATGTGCACAAGGGTTGATGCATGGATTAATGCTTTGTGGCTATTGCCTGCTTGATATATTCGTGAGGTTGATGTATGGTGGGCCATACTTACTAAACCGCCAACGCCTAACATAGTCTGCGGGCCAATGGGTCATTCGGGCCTCCGGGTCACCTTAAAACTCACACTTTAATATCTTAACAACCACTTAATAATAAATTCTAATAATTTAGATTTGGACTTTTATATACGCTCTGCAGCTTCTATTAAAGTTGCATAATAATTAGTTCAGTGGTTTTTAAGATATTATAATTTGGGGGCCAAAACAAAGCTAAATTACTATATCTTAAAAACCACTAAACTAATTACTATATAACTTTAATAGAAGCTATAGGGTGTATATAAAAGTCCAATTTATTATTAAGTGGTTGTTAAGATATTAAAGTATGAATTTTCTAATTTTTGGTGAGTTTTAAGGTGACCCGGAGGCCCGCATAACCCATTGGCCCGCAGACTACGTTAACGTAGTCGGTAAGCCTATAGGCCATGCAAGCCTATAGGCCACATTAAAACCCCACCAAAAATTAGAAAATCCATACCTTAATATCTTAACAACCACTTAATAATAAATTGCGATAATTTAGATTTAGACTTTTATATATACTCTATAGCTTCTATTAAAGTTGTATAGTAAATAGTTTTATAGTTTTTAAAATATAGTAATTTATAGTAATTTAGCCTTATTTCGGCCCCTAAATTTAATATCTTAAAAACTACTAAACTATTTACTATGCAACTTTAATAAAAGCTATAGATTATATATAAAAGTCTAAATCTAAATTATCGCAATTTATTAAGTGGTTGTTAAGATATTAAGGTATAGATTTAGTGGGGTTTAAATATAGCCGATAGGCTTATATAGCCTATAGGCTTACTAACTACGTTATAAAAAATATAATTACGTAATAATTTTTTTTATAAAAAGTTTACTTAGTAGAAGTCTTATTATATGTGTATTATATAATTATTATATAATACTACTACTTAAAAGACTTTAATATTTTTATACGTATATCTATAAAAAAGTAGGGTTGCAGCTTGGCAAGGTCACAGAAAACCTCAGCGAGGTTAGAAAGTTTAACGGGGTTAGAACTTTAAGTTTAACTTTGTAACTATGCTCAGCTTCTAACCCTACTAAGTTTGTGCATATACAGCATATATATAAATAAAATTTTCGATATATAGAATTTAAAGTATTTAATTAATAACGTATTTCACGGGTGAGCTGGTCAAACGGGTGAGCTAATCACTTCAAAAACACACCAAAAAATGGAAAAATCACACTTTAATATCTTAACAACCACTTAATAATAAATTTTAATAATTT
>Ga0307507_10002759_pt1 | contig 35902 bp, 32 predicted proteins | sample 7_EM_MG_FD_207223 | JGI IMG/M metagenome (GOLD analysis project Ga0307507, IMG submission 207223) | Populus trichocarpa ectomycorrhiza microbial communities from riparian zone in the Pacific Northwest, United States - 7_EM | ecosystem: Host-associated > Plants > Roots > Unclassified | place...
ATAAAAAAAAACCCCCCCCCCCCACTACGAGTAGCCGTAAATTCAAGGGATAACGCGGAGAGCATGCCACTCTATAAAAATGCACTCTCCGGACGCGTGGGCGTTTTCAGGCAGTTGGAGAACACTGGAACGGGCACGGGGTTGGTCAATATTGTGGGAGCTGGGTGGCCCGTGTTGGAAAGGTGGTTAAGTATCTGGCACCAATGTCATGGTACTCGTCTCGTGCTAGCTTGCGCTAAAATTATCCTCTTGTGTTGGCTTCCTCGTGCTGTCGCTTAGGTTTCCTTTTTCCTTTCCCATTTCCTTCCTTTACTCTTAGCCTCAATTCTGACATATTCTCGCTTCTCACAATCCATTCTGTGCTCGCGTCCCGTGATATTTCCAACAGGTCGTGGTGGTGGCAGTGACCGGATCGGGAAGAGAAGTGATGGTGGCACTCCCAGGGGATAGCCGAGTGTACGGGGCGGGTGGTCTTAGGAGTGGAGCGCGTTCATAGGATCTCACTTGTCTACCTCTATACATAAACCCGCCACAACCCCCTGCCCCCCCGACCGACCCACAGCTTGCTAGATCGATCACAGCACACAAGCACAATTTAAAACCAAGCACTCGCAGATCCCTCCACCTCAACTCTATTTAGCTATCGCACTCTCCAGTATCTAGTCCGACTAGTGCATCCGACACCCACGTATGAAGCCCGGCAGCTCAGAGCCCAAAACCGTCACAGCGCTGACGACCACAGCTCAAGAATCTGCTCTGGATATCGTATTATGCTTGCAGATAGTAGTTTCAAGACTGCATGCCGCATAGCATATCACCGCACCATCACAAATCGGTATCCCTAATCCCAGAAGGTATCTCTGCTCACGTTCCTGCGATAGGTTTACCGCACCCGCCAACCATTCACCTACGGTATGATACGCTACTGCACTTCCAGTACAACAATTTTGCTCGAAGGAATTTACAATTTATCCTATGGCACTTCCGATTAGATAGCTGACTAGACTAACTAACTCGTCTCAGCAAGTCTTCATTGCAGAGAAGGGACTCCCAGTCTAGGGTATGAGTGTTTCCCCAAACCCCGTATAATAGGTCCATCAGTCCTTCATCTGTTTTAAAATTGATCTCAGTCAGAAAGCGATTCAGGCATTTAGGACATGAAACCTAGATACATGGGCAATCACTCGGTTGAACTGCTCTAGTTTAATGGTACAGTATCACGTAACACTCCACCTTTTCCACCATTACTAGTCGATCGGCGCCCATAATCCTTGTCTTGCCACTCAAAGTTTTCCCATCTTTTGACCTACCCCTGTACTAGAGGATAGCCGCTAAGCAGGGTAATAGTGGTAGTAAAAAGCAATTTCACCAAGCGTATAAATCATATGATCTATACTGGTAGTTGGTGTAGGCATCACGGATACTCCTTTCAAAGTTTTTGCTCGGACGATACTCGAGCAGCGGACAAGCGGTAATGTGGGAACTAGGAGAAAATTAGTGCGGAAAGGACCAAAATCTACAAAATTTATCAAAAAGGCTAGGTTGCAGCCCTCGTATCCCTCCACAATGCCAAGAAGGAAGCGATATTCCGGTTCCTCTCCTAAACCAAATTAGAATTGAAGAGGTGTGCGTTATGAGAGTTGTCTGGATGAGCACGCAAAGATTGTTAGGGTTGGAGAGAGATGGGTACCTGTAGAATCCCGTAGAAAAGGCGCATTTGAAAGCTAGGAGCACCTGCAACTAGATAACGGCTATTAGTTCAATCAGCAACCCTAAACCTTAGCTACGCTTCCTCAGTAAATGACTACCAAAACCACAGCCAAAGCAATAATAATTATAATCCTAATTAATACCTTGTGTACTATCTATCTCGAGCCGGCTCGTAGTACACACTATTATCAACGAGCTTGAGGTGAAGCTGAAACTATAATAATTTCATTCATTAACCCTATTGCTTCTCCCTCTTATCACCGCATTTAGTGATATAATCGCCGTTGTGAAGCATGGGTGCATTCGGCGAAACCTCCCTCTACATCGCAGCTTCTCTTCTCTCTTGGAGAACGTGCCACTTCCTATCATCTCACAACGCCGACCCGACCTGCAAGGCGTTTCCAGAAGCACTCCATTAGCATCCGTGTCTTAGAATAAATTCCCTACAATATAACTCCTCCCTAACTAAACCCCCTCTCGTCCACCCTTAGTATCACGGCGATAGAAACGGGGGATCAATATGCAGGACCATAATAGCAGCACTCTCCTCCGCCTCTCCTCAACCCACTGCATAACGCCCAAAATCCCGCATCCCTTTCGCTCAGCAAGTGAAAATCCAAATATCTGCACCAGAAAGGGAGAAATACCACTGCACTACGCCGCTAGATAAACGAGAAGACAATTGGACGATTTATCACCCAGACGCTCACCGGGTGTGGCCGTAAATTCAACTAATGATAGAGGGAATACCCCACTCCATTAGGCTAAGCGCTCCGGCCCCATAGGCTTCCCCCTAGGTAGCTACTAGAGTACTAGTTACCCCTGCCCGTGCATTCAAAGCAGTGAAGGCAGCGTCGCCCTCTTCACCCAAGTCCCACAGTCGGGTACAAAGTTCCAGATAGATACAACATCTTCATCATGCCAATACCGGTACGGCACCTTGTCCGAATCATATCAGCTGCCTCCAATTGACATGATACCAAGACACAAGACAAACTTTAGAGTGCTGATGGTGGCTAGACCCGTTCCGGCGGTTTCAGTGATACAAACGTTCCTTGTGGCCCCTCCTTTCTCGAGAAATCCTAAGACCTTCCCCTCCCTCCCCTCTCCCTCGCTCCCTCGCTCCCTCTTCCTTTCCCTCCCTGCCAATCCGATCCAGGGATTTCCTTCCGTGTCCTAGAAGCTTTCCTTTTTTCTTCCGGTAAGTTTTGCTTACCACCCCCCTCTTCAACCCCCTTCGCCCTTTCCCTTCCTTTCCATCTCTTCCCCTTCCCCCTCTCCCTCGTTCGCTTTCTGGTCAATCATTGTCGGTTCTTCTCAAACCCCCTTTCATCCAAACATGTCATAATGGAATCGAAATTGCCAACGGGAGGCTGTAACCACCACGACCACTCCCAGCCTATCGCGAATCACTGCGGATGCCAGTCTTTCTGGATACGCAAGAAGCACGCAAAGGTCGTAGAAGGAACCGCGTCAACCAAATCAGCGAAGAGCGGCAGTCGTTGATTGAGAACGGGACTGCGAAGTTGACTTTTGCAGCCTTTCGGCAAGAGTGCCAGGAGGAGGAGGATGTAGGGAATCGTCACTGCGGTCACCACGCTTGCTTTCATTCGATCGATCGCCCGCCGAGGACTGCGCTCACGCAGAGCGCCTCGAGACACTATTCGCTGCAGATTTCAGATGCGGAGGCCTCTATTCACTTTGATCAGTCAGGAGTGAACCTGGCAGCCAGTGGGATTTCGATGGCTAGTAGAACGACGACGGAGCGGGATCCGTGCTCTTCTGAACAGAGTCCTTCCATGCTCACCGCTAGGCGGATCAAGCCACATTACCAACCTTCGCAACTCGGCAGCGAGCATGGGTCAAAGACACGTAGTCAAAATACCAATATCCCGATTTTAGATATCCCATTTTTCTAAACTTGAAAAATCGATTAGAAGCCAATACCACACCCGTCAAAAATCCCGGGTCGATCACTACTTCTGCGACTGCCTCTACTGCCACCGCCATCCCGCCATCCGATATCGCAGATATAAGGCAGGGACTTGCGGACCTGAGAAGGGATTTAGTGGCATCTTTCGCGCTCCTTCGCACTGATGGGGACCAGCTCAAATCGCGCAATGAGAGGCTTGAAACTGTGGAAACGTTCGGCTCAGTGTTAGAAAAGATGAAAGAGAAGATTGAGTTGATCGAGGGTCGGAATATTGAGTGTGAGAACAAGGTGCTGAGTTCGATGATCGGCTTGGCGATCGTCTGGCCCATGTGGAGGTGTCTCTCGAGTCTCGCAGTGAGAAAAAGAGGCACTCGTAGCAGGGTGACGGAAGTGTTCGACGGAAACGGCGGAGGTGGAGGCGGGAAGGCCTGGGCAAAAACAGCAGCCAGCAGGAAGCCGGTCTGCCAACCACTGCGAGTTTCACAACTACCATGAGTGCATCGACTAGCCCCTCGGGATGCCAGGCACTGGAGCTTATTATGGGTTTTGTGGGGGTGGTGGTGGGAGCCTGCTGGGAGGAGGAAGTCTGGGAGTCGGGGTCGAAAGAGCGACACCAGTCAAGGAGTTCGGAAAAGTTGGCTTCTATCTGGAAGGCAACGTCTCTGGCGGCTCCGGCGGTGACCCCTAGCGTTCTGACGAACTCAAGACTATGCAGACGACGATAAACCCTAGAGCTTATGCCAAAGCTTTTCGGGACCATGCCAGGGGTTTCGGGTTCGCCCAAGGCCCGGCAGGAGTACCCCCACCAATAAGATCTCACGAACTTGAAGCTTGGCCCTCCCAACCTTCTCGCCCTTGAAATCACCAATGAGCATAGTTCCCTGGTAGAAACCTTCTTTATATGCAAGCTCCTTCACTTCGGCCAACGGCTTGGTGTCTTTTGGTGAATTGATCTTCATCTTCACTAGGAACTCGGCCGTCAGCTCTCTGTATGAAGGGGCCCTAATGGGAGTAATCTCGAGCTCCGCCCACCCCTTCTTGATCTTGTAGTAGTCTGTCTTCTTAGCAAGGTCTTTGACGGTAGCATAGTCATCTGGGGAATCAAATAGAATAGAAGTAACTACACCAGTGCCCTTAGTAGCAAGGACTAATTCCATAGGGAGAACACGGACACTGTCTTGGTGTACCGAGAAAGGTGCGTGAACCAAAGTACCAATGAGAGTAGGATGCCAACATTTGGAAGATGCCAGGTTCAGGGAAAACACCGTGGAAAGCCATATTCCGGGGGCGCGTTCGGTACAAACGTAGAACTCGGTAGGTGAAACTTGGTAGACGCCATATGAAATCCTAGGACCGACAAAGCAGCAAGTTTGACCATGCCTAACTTCATCAGTCAAAACTCATAACTAGATATAGGAGAAGAAACTTACATAGTTTCAGGCCTTAGCGTAGCTGCAACTAGGAAAAACGCCTCAGCACCTTCAGGGAGATTACCAGCAACTTCCTTTTTCCCTTCCTCGACCCACTCCAGTACCTTCAACTTAATAGCCGTATACCCCTGCGGCCCAAGCCCCTCACCGTTCCTCCTGTCATGATCCATACAGGGCTGACCATCCTTCGGCGAGTAAATAGTACACCTCCCCCAAACTCGATTTTCCCCAGCTCCTTCAACCTATTCATCTGCCAGCGTACAAAAGCGTCATAATACGGATTCGCATCTGGAGTGACAAACGACTTCCCCTGTCGATTCTCAACCCCAGGCTCGTGCAATCCCTAATACAGATTGGGGGGAAGTACTTGAGCCAGTACTCAGACTCGGCGAACTAGTGAATCTCCTCTAGGGGGATACCTAGCGCTAGCGTGATCTGAAATTGATGCTGCTAAGTTTGCTGCAAAGAAAGGTAAAGCCGCGGCGAAGGTTGTCAAGCTAAGGTAACATCTTCCTTCGTCGCAGCATCGGCTGGTGGCGGTTGCGGCTCTTCATTTTCCTCCTCAGGCACGTCCTCAAAGTCTTGCCGAATAACTCTACCTCCCTCTTGATCTTGTCGGAGGAGGCTTTAATCGGCATACCTATGCAGTGGAAGCCGAGAGGGAGCGGGGCTCGCTTCCCTCTCATACGCTAGTAACCGGTAGCGGAACGATGATCTCTGCGTTGGCATTTGGAAACAACCAAATCGAACAAATCAGTGAATTTAGTATGAGCGGAGGAGGTAGGGGTAGTGGCGATCCCGAGTAGTTCAGTGATGTGGGCTGTTTCGTGAACACTTCTAAACGTTTTACCGTAATCCATCGCCCTACCAAAGTTAGTAATTCAAGCCTACCCAAGCGCGTGACACGCATCCCTTCCAGGGGCTCTTCAAAAACACCACCGCCAAAAGCAGTATCTCGTCCTCATAATGCGCTTGCCCGCCTTCAGTTATCAGACCAAGTGACTTTAGCGTTCCGGCAGAGGTTTTGAGGATTTTGTAGATGATGTGATAGTCTATACCGGTAGATGGAGCTCGACGATGGGCTAGTGAAGCGAAGTTTGAGTCGAGGATGGTGAAAGTGAATGCAGTCGTGGCTTGCGTGCCAAACTGGCGGCGCGACAAGACCTATGAGGGTCAGAGGTGAGTGGCGAAGCTCGATCCGTTTGCCGGCAGTCGCATGCGGGCGAAGTGAAGTACGGTACGGTACCGGTACGAGTGTTGCCAGAACCCACAATGCCAAGCCCACCTCCCGCCAAGCCTTCTCCCGCCAAGCCCTCTCGCTCAACCACAGCCTACTACGGCAAACATTATTAATAATAATAATTATAATTATAATTATAATAGTACCGGTGTGGAGAGGGCACCGCGATAGGGTAGTTTCAGCAGTCAAGGGAGCGTTTGAGCACCCACTAAACACCTATGTTTGTAAATAGCTTGGCGTGCAGAACTTCCTGCACATAAGCCTCTCTTCCCTTTCTGTAGTTAGACAAGCGCAATACCACCGCCCTCACCACGGTGAGTGGCATCTTCCCTTGCACTCTATTGGGCTTCACTTTCTGTGCGTATCATTATCTACATATCGCCTACGTTACACAGTACCTACCTGGGGTCAAGTTTACCTCTCCAATCTCTGGGTATAGCGAGTGGGTCACGATCGTAGTTTTACCACCACAAGCAGTCTCGGTCAGAACACCATCCGGAAAGGGGAAGTATACAGAAACACCCCACACCGGTGGTAGTAGTACCGGTGGTAGTAGTACAAGTAGTAGTAATACCGGCAGTAGTAGTAGTAGTAGTAGTAGCAGTAGTACCGGCGGTAGTACCAGTAGTAGTAATAACGATAATTAATTAATCGAATCAATCACCGTGAATGGAGGAGAGGGGGGGGGTGGACTGGGAGTATATATGTGAGGAACTATTGGCCAATGGCCTTTTCCGAGTCCCCCACAAAAAGTGGTATCAAAATGGAGCGAATCAGATCTTCGCCGGACAAGACACCTTGCGACCACCTCATCGAACTCATCATGGACCCGCTTCTCCATTGCCCTTGCTAGTCCCGCTGGTGTCCCTTGGGGGAGTGTCCATCCAGGAGTAATCTTCCCATGGCAGGAGGACACATGCACCCTCAAGCCAGGGAAGCAGAGGCAAAGGGTACGCAAAAACTCCCGGCAGAGCCAGCACGAAGATTTGGAAACCCCGATTTCCAACAAGACTCCCGGTTCCGTGGTAGAGAGATTGGCGTGCGCATTAGCAAATGCCACTCCAAGAGTGGACTCGCAGTGGGTACTTTTCTTCTGCTTTGCGAACTTGGGCGGGGGTGGATTCTTTGGATCCGGCGGTGGCGGAAGGGAGTCCATCCTGGGGTATGCCCCCTGAAGCTCTTCCTTGGTGACTTGACCAGCTTGCTGATATCCAGCCCACTAGTTTACTATTGCTAGAAAGTCAATGGCATATTGCTTTCTAATAGGGCCCAACGGATGAATCTGTATTAAGGTTTCTGTATGTGAGAAGGCCACTCTTGCAACTATAAACACAGGAACCCCTATGACTGACTTACCTCCTTTAGACTTATCCCACTATCCTCCAGCTCGCCCAATCTTTGCATCTCACAGACTGCGAGTGATATGGCGGCACAATAATCCCCGAGTTTTGACATCCGGCGGAGTAATACTGGCTCCAACACGATTTCCTCTTGTGTGTCCCTCGTGAGATGGTAAGCAATGAGTACGGCATGGTACACAAGGCCTTCATTCTCACTAAAGTCAAAGGCAGTATTCGGCTTAATCTTTCGGAGTAGCCGTCTAAACCACCACCTAATAAATGCTATTAGAGTGGTCTCATTGGGGAATACAGCAAGACCAACTGCCTCCCTTATCGCTGCCGCACAAGGGCTGACTTCTCGGCTGCCGGCCCATTGACGAGATAGTTGAGATATCTCAACACCAAGATTTGGTGTATTCCGGAGGTCCACCAACCTACCCCATACCTTTCGTATCCTAGATATCACCTTGCTCTTGCAGTTTGAAACCACCAAGGGTAATAGTTCCCTGGTTTTGGTAGTAGCATTCCAATCGGGATTCATCCCAATTCTAAAGAACTCACTAACATACGCTGTTTCCTTTGGTGTGCATGGCCTATTCTTCGCATAGCACAATTCAACTCGGTTTTTCTCCAATGTACGCAGGGATATCGCTGCTATGTCCCCCGTCCCCCCTGTCACTAGCAATAAAGCAAGTAAGTTCAGAATCTTCATATGCTTCTGACTAGCCGGAATTGAGACAAAGCCAGCTGGGGGTGGGGAAGAAGGGCGATATTCGTATTGCATAGCTATTTGAGCTAACGAATATATCATTTGATCCATGGTCGGGGGAGAGATGGGCTCAGGGGGCTCAGCTCTGGAGCTGGACTCGGCGGGCATAGCTGCGGTGGAGATACGGTCGGCAGGAATTGCTGCAGTAGATCTGGCCGGAACAGACATGGCTTGTCCGAGTTTCCAGTATCTTGTACTAAGCAGTTCAAAAAATTTGCAATAGGATGAGACAATAATAGCGAGCGAAAAGGTGAGAGGACAAGGACAAGTCAGTAAGAGAGGTGGGAGACCTGCTCTTTAAGGTTGATTTTATTCTACAAGACTAACGTAAGCTCTTAATTGACACACACGAGTACCTGACGACGACTTTCTCACAAAAGAATCTAGTATGACAAAGCTAAGTACACCCCCGAGTAACGAAATTTCTGACATTAACATCAACAAGTTAGGCTTATAACTGACTGACGCAATTTCATACATAGGTCCTATTGCTTCTCCACCTTATCCCTCTTATTTTAGGGACATAAACGCATTCCCCCTCTGGGTATCTTAGCCATACCAAAAATGGCGGTTACCGGATGCTGCAGCAGTCAATCGGCTTGCGTACTAGCCGATTTCAAAAGTATCGGGACACCTTGGCACCAATTCATATGAGTCTTGGCGCGAAGCTGTCCGGATACTTTTGAAATGGGCCAGTAGTCGCGGAGGATACGGCAGTTCGACTCTGGCTGAATTCGCTGGATTACACGGACGTTGGCTAGGCACAGTCAGTATAATACATCGAATTGAACTTTCGATCACACGTTACTTCCTTCTAGGTGATCTCTTCCCCTACTTCTGCGTCTTACGCCTGCCGGGAGTGGAGGAGGAAGAGGGGAAGGGCGTGCGTAAGGGTAAGTTAAGGGGGGTAATCTCGTTGCTTTTGTTTTATTTCAGGTTCACGAGCATGCGGCTAATATTCTCAGGTTCTGGACTCACGGGGGAGATTCAAGTAGTTTCGGAAAGGTTGAGGATGGTATTATACGCATAGTGTAGTGAACGTTTGATGCCGGAGCATGGAATGAAGTCAACGATCGTTACACAAAATACAATCTTAAGCAACCTCGGTCTGATTCCCTGAACGAACTCGTTTGTGCACAGCAGTCTACCGGTACCAGTACAAGGATTAAATAAACTCTTTCACATAGCTACCATACCATACCGATACTCTCTGTACTCTCATATACCATACTATCATACTTTATTACTTGCTGTTTTCAAAAGTAACCTGATGCCTTGGCGCCAATATTCGAGTATTCAGGCCTAAATTTGGACATCTTGGCGCCAGAGCATCCGGTTACCATTAAAAACGGCAAGTAATAGTGGCCCCAATAATAAGTCACAACCTCACTTGCACACGCGCCACAGCCCCCCCCACAACCCTCTTTAAGAGCCCCTTATCTCAAAGGGTACTAACGCAGACATGAAGGATTCTTTCCACCGGACCCTACTGCACCAAGCCATCCATTCAGAAAACCCCGCATCATCGAAACCCTCTCGAAAAACACACTGCTGACCCTCAACTCCGACAGCATATTCGGCAAAAACAACCCTGCGGATCACCTCTACTCCTCGCTCTTCATGAAGGAGCCAATTCCTACTATCTCACGAGGCAAACCCTACCCTCCAAGACTTTTCCGAAAGCACTTCGCTAGCATTATCCTTGGCTTGGAATACTCTCCCGACAATCAAACTCCTTCTAACTACACCCCTCCACCACCAGCCGGCTGTGGCCACCAAGACGAGGTGATCAACATGCAGGACTATCGGCCGCACACCCCTCTACTTCTCCGCAATCCACTACTTGTACACAATAGAGACCTTCAGAACTCCCAATTCGGTTGCTTGAAGGAAATTTTTAAGTTGGCCGACAGTTACACCATTCCTTTAGAGGCATAGTATGGGGAGCTGGGCTGGTGGGGCAAAAAGTTTCTGAGATTCCTGACAACATAGACCCATTTTTTCATAGGTGTTCCCCCAAACCGGCAAGCCTTAGACCGTGCGAACTTAAAAATTTCCTTCAAGCAACCGAATTGGGAGTTCTGAAGGTCTCTACTACCAGAAATACTGCATCTCCTCCCTGCAGGTGCAAATCCGAATATTAGCACCAGAGCGGGAGAAGCGTTACTGCACCACGCCGCTGCTTACACCCGATCAAGATCAGTCGACTCATCGCTCGGGTACTCACCCCACTTAGCCGTAAATTCAACGGATAGTACGGGGAGCACGCCACTCTATTAAAATACACGCTCCGGCGGCTTGGGCATTTCAGGCTGTTGGAGAACACTGGAACGGACACCGGGTTGGTAAATATTGTGGGAGCTGGGTGGGCCGTGTTGGAAGTGGCGGCTACGCACCCGGTACCAGCACCATGGTACTTGCACCCCTCTCGTGCTAGCTGGCACCAAAGCTACCCTCTTGTGTTTGCTTCCTGGCTGTCACTTAGGTTTCCTTTTTCTTTTGCTTTTTTCTTCCTTTACTCTTAACCTCAATTCGAACATCTTCTCGCTTCTCACAATCCATTCTGTGCTCGCGCCCGGTGATATTTCCAACAGGTCGTTGTAGTAGTAGCAGTGATCGGATCAGGAAGAGAAATGGGGTAGCATTCCCAGAGGATAGCCGAGTGTACGGCATAAGTGGCCCTCGGAGTGGAACGCGTTCATAGGATCTCACTCGTCTACCTCTGTATATAAACCTGCCACAGCCCCTCCCCCCGACCGACCCACAGCTTGCTAGATCGATCACAGCACACAAAGCACAATTTAAAACCAAGGACCCGCAGATCCCTCCACCTCAACTCTATCTAGCTATCGCATCCCATGAACATGAACGAACAATCCTAATTTAGTGTTTGCGTAAGTGAGTGAGTATATTACACGTTTTAAAATTATCACACTCTACTCCGCTCCTCTAGACTTTACAACCAAAAAAACGAAGGACGAAAAGAAACCCCCCCACAATCGGCGGGCCGGTCGAGGGGGACAGAGGGGAGTCGGGTGGAGAAAGAAGGAACAAAAATCAGTAATCTGTTAATACAAACAATACCCCTACCCCGCCTCTCAATAGATCATTCCATATTCCTCACAACCCCCGACTCACCACCACCCTCACGCCTCCTAAACACCCTTCTCAAAATGCCCCTCTTTGACCGTGCTTGAGGCGCATCGGAGGAGTTCTTCTTCTCCCCAGGCGCGGGACCAAGGCCCCACTCCATTTTCGGATTAACGGATAATTCGCCTGGTTTATTGTCGCTGCCTTCTTCTCCCTCTTCCGCGATTTTTTTTCTTTTGCACTCACACTCGCCCTTGCTTTTAGCCCTTTCAAGGGGGCTGATGATGTCCGGGTCCGAGAGGAGTTCTGCGGTGGCGGTGGCGGGGGGTGCAGGGGTTGTGGTTGGTGAGTTTGTGGGTGGTGGTTGTGAGGGTTGGGGTGTTGTTGTTATGGTAGTTTCTTCTGCTGCTGCGGCTACCGGTATTTCTTCTATTATATCTATTTTTTCGGCGGCTGCGGCCGCTTCTTTTGCTGCGCTTGTTTCTTCTGTTGTGACGGTTTCTGCTGCTGCGGCTGTTTCTTCCGTCGCAGCTGTTTCTTCTGTCGCGACTGTTTTTCCCGTCGCGGCTACTTCTTCTGCTGCAGTTGTTCCTTCCATTATGGTTGTAGTTGCGGTTGCGGCCGTCTCGGTGCTAGAGCTCGTAGAGGTTTCCGGGGACGAGATGGAGGCTTCGGAGGGGGTGTTTGAACGGGTGGACTGGAGGATTAGTTCTATGGTTGCGGAGTTGTTTAAGACGAAGTCGCGGAAGGCTAGGTCTAGGGGGTCACTAGTTGTTGGTGCGGTCTGGGGAGTTTGTGGGGTCGTCATTCTTATTTTTTGCTTTCTCCTTTGCCGTTGCGGTAGGTCAGGGTGAGCTTCAGGAAAAAAATGTTTCGATTGGGGAAGGGAGGAATGGTGGGGGAAGAGGTGAGGGTAAGGTTTTATATAGTTTTTTTCCCTTTTTCCCCGGGTGAGGTGAGGATTACACGTTTTGACTGACTATTTTGGTTTAGGGCGTGGTGGTGAGTATGTTTGATGGAAATGGGTCAATGTCTCTGAGAGTGGAAGTTCTGTTACTCCTTATCTCTTGACATGGCAGGTTCGGTTGAGGGAGAGTCCCTTTTTGTTTCCCGTTTCGATGGGTTTGGTGGTAATGGTTTTGTAATGGACTTTCTTACTATCTCTCTAAGGAGTATATGATTTGGTTGTGAGTGGAATAATCTCTATTGCATAATATTCGAAGAGGAGATCAAAAAGCTGACCTTCATAATTCCAAGATGGGAAAATTGTATTTATTTCGTCGTCGTTTCCTCGGCTGTGGTGTTCGTGGGAAAGAGTATGTAACGTGCCGCACCGCAGGCTAGGCACGATGAAGTGTGATAGCAATGCCGAATTGAAAGCGATTTGTCTCAAGGAGCGATACTCCCAATCCTCGATCGCGCATCCGAGCAAAGAAGCGCTCATCCCTTCGGAAACCTTGAGCTCAAAACCACGAAACTCGTGACCTTCTCTGTGGATGTAAGCGTATGCATACTGTATCATATGTTCGATTACGTCCGTTCTAAGTATTGTCAGCATCAACAACGGTAATACCCTACCCAAACTAGCCGACATCACGGTGAGTACGCGAACCCTCCAGCATCCTCCCTTCCCAATCGACCAAATTCAGTCCTTAGAATCACGATCGAGTCATGCTACTGGTAGTGCTGCTACACCAAATGACCTCTCCCTCTTGCACCATCCCAAATCTCACCGAGCCCATCTCCTATCGTATCGAGCCGCCCCTTCCGTCCCCCCCACTTTTTCACTCCCAGCGCATCACAGCATTTTGTTCATCATCGAGATATAAGCAGCGCGCAATTCTTCCTCTGCGATCGCACGTTATTTCGTTCTGTGATCTCTCCGCCTGCCTACTTCCGCGTCTTGCGCCGGCCGGGGGTGGAGGAGAAGGAGGAGGGGAGAGCAGGCGCAAGGGTAAGTTAAGGGGGATAATCTCGTCAGTTTTGTTTTGTTTCAGGTTCGCGAGCAATGCGGATAATATTCTCAGGTTCTGGACTTCGCGGGAGATTCAAGAAGTTTGAGAAAGGTTGAGGATAGTGTGGTGAACGTTTGATGCAGGGGGGTGAAATGAAATGAAGTCAACCATCGTTACACAAACACAACCTTAAACAACCTCGGTCTGATCCCCTGCACGAACCCGATTGTGCACAGCACTATCAGTGCCGGGATTAAATAAACTCTTCGCATAGCTACCCTACCATACCGATACTCCCCGTGCTCCCATACGGTACCATACTACTGTATTACACAAACCAAGAAAGAAAGCAAGAAAAAAACTCCCCAAAAAACATCCAATCATATCATATCATACTCATGGACAAGAATCACCCCCCCCCCCCCGCCTACAGTAAGATACGACTTTGATAACCCTCTTTCGCCGCCGCCTCAAGTAATCACACACCAACCCTTCCCCGGCGGATAACCCCCCTCCCAACCTTCGCAAGTACACCACTGCTTCTTCGGAACCCGATCCATAACGTTAGGAATGTGCGCTCCGCATCCGGCCCAGGTAACCCCCGCTGTGAAATCATTTTAGTAAAAACGATCAAGGGCAATTATGATACTCGCATCCGCGGGGTAAGTAAGGTATAGATTGACTTACAGCATTTGGAGCAGGTTGTCCTTCTGCACATTTTTTTTTGTTTGGTATAATATATGCTTTGTTTTGGTTGTTCGCTCTCGTGGATGTTTGGAACTTGCGATGGTGTGGGTTTGTAGGTTGGTAGGTAGGTGAAAGGAGGAAACCCGCGGGGGTTTAAATAGTTAGTATTGCACAGTACCGTACAGTTACGGGGAATGGTTAGACCGGTTGGTACAGTGCAGTGCTATGGTCTATTCGGCGAGGTTTTTATTATACTGTAGATATTGCTTGTTGTCGCCGGGATGGGGATGGGGATGTCGGAGATTGACTGATTGACTGAAGGGCATCGCGCGTGGGTAGCTTCTTACAGGGAACCCCGCGGCGATCGGTATCGTAGGTATAGTAGCGCTTGTATACCCACGGTACCGTATAGTACAGTACCGTCAGTATAGCAAGTACTGTTCTCGAGTCGTGGGGGCCGAGGTTTGTGAACGCGACTGACTGCTCTGGCATGTGTTACGCCTTTCTGCTCAGATCTGGGCCATATGCAATAGGGGTTTTCACAAACAACGTTCGCCCCGTTGCGAGTATATAATAATACGGGGGTATGATACCATTCAATAACCTCCTAGTAAATTTCTCATTTCTGAAGCTGTTTCTAATGGTGAAGATTATGGCGATGCACTCTACCGGTATTAGGTTATCGTCGGCGCGCATCCGGGCTAAATTCCGGTAACCGGCAACCGTATGAGGAAAATGTTAACCTCGCAGGCTCTTGTGGCAGATCAAGAACTTAAATATCGACGAGTGGGCTCGCTCGCTCCCCTGCAGCTGGTCAAATTTATATCTCAAAAACCACCATCTCAACCTCACACCACCAGTACGAGTACTGTACACTACGGCACGGTACGGCGCCCCCACGCGGACGACGGCGGGTGGAAAATCTACAGCACAGCGCAGTCGCCCAATTCCTCCAACAGCTACGGTAAGTTACCCCCACCCCGGATCTCCCATCCCACCCTCATCAGATCCCCATATATACTCGAGTATAATACAGCCCCATGTCGGCGCCATTCCCGCAACCACGCCGCACCCTATAACCACAATCCCGGAACCTGCTCCCGGGTTACATACCGGGCCGGCGACCGAGTACAGCATGATAATTATGATAATTTACTATACCATCAGGGTGTCATGACAATTCAGTAACCGAGCGCCGTACCAGGATAGAAAAACTTGAATGACTGGACCACGTGGGTTCTATACACCCTAGTCGGAAATTCCCCTCCCCCTCCCCGCCCCCCTCTGAGAGAGATCAGAAATATCGAACTCTACCGAAAAAGGAGGAAGAGGAGGAGGCAATTCAAGGACAGAGACTATATGCCTCCTGGAGTTTCCCAATCGACATGGGAGCGCATTGTACAGTACTCGAGTACGCTGCGAGTAACTTACCGTAGTGTATTCCCGACGGGGCTTACTTACGGTACTCACCTACCACATGGAGAAAAACGCTCCTGCTAGCAAATTACTGTCGGAAGACCTCCTTAGAATGCAGATGTGGACTACATATGGGCTGTACAGGTGATAAATGCCTCTTACTTGTAGAGAGGTGCGAAAATACACTATTCGATGGGGACCGGTCTCCGGCGTTCTTGGATGGGCTGTGGAACGAGATAAATGTGAATGAAGGAAAGGAAAAAGAGGTGAATGAAAGTTAATTGTTTTCTAAGTTTAGTGGTGAAGTTCCCCTCACACTCGTTTTTCCCTCCTTTTAAATAAATACCCCTTTTCTTATGGTTCTAAGCTACTGACTGAGTTGACTGCATCAAATATACATACCCGATGTTTGACGAGTCGCCCGCGTAATTCTCCACTAGTCCATCCATGTGCCTGACAATACGGTACGGTACCGTACTTGGTGCTGAGACAGTGAACGTCCATGAATAACAACCGGCAACTAATTATAATAGCAAAGTCCAACACTGCAGCGGCCTCCCCAAAGACCTCGGAAAAAAGAAGAAAACAAGAAAGACCAGAGATTAGAAATCATCGGAACTTAAAGAGACCCGCATAAGGATTTACCAGAACAAATACCGCGTCTTTTCCATTCCATTCTCGTAGATCCCATCTTCCCCATCCCATCAATGCGTGTCCAATCTCACCTCAAGCATGATACCTTAGTTAATACCCCTCTCCTCAACAATTCCTGAAACAAACTCGCGCTCACTCATTCATTTCAGTCTTGTGTTTTATATTACTGTATGTACAGTAAGTACCTTTTACCACAGCCTCAGCCCGTGACATTGCGATGTGTATCATAGGAATCGGGAATACCGATGTGGTGCTATAAAATATTGTACTATACTTTACTCCATATAGTGCAGTACTGTACCGGTACTGTAGATTATAATACCGGTACCCTGCTAACTTCGGCTCGGAGGTTTTCCCCCGTTTGGGTGTTATTGCGTTTTGATTCTCGGTGATGGTGATCCAATTGAATTCCTGAGTTTCGCCACTTCCCCCCCAGGGTTATGGGTATGGTATCGGTATTCTCATGCCTTTTTTTTTTTTTTTTTTGGGGGGGGGGTTTCTGGTGTAGTGGAACCCCCACCCTAGGGAATCTGGTGGTGTCACTGGTGATGTGCGCGGTGGTGATTTATTTGTCTATCGTCGGGTCCCTTGATGGCAGAACCTGGGGTAGGGGTTGGTTACGGGGTGGTGGTGGTCATGCGTGTCAAACTTTGGGCAGTAGAGTTAATGTTGGTCCTGCGTTGGGGTGGGGGTGGCTAGAGTAGAGGTTGAGAAGAATTGACAATCGCATCCTTGAAATATACGAATTATATACTGTCATCCATACTCCGGAGTGGGCGCACTTGACGGGCTGATCCCGTTTCGAAAAGCAGGTATTTGTGCGTTTATATTACTTGGGTATGATCGGTAGAAACAAAAATAAGACGCTCCAGTAAGAAATTTGAAATGTATTCGCTCCACGATATCACTCGCGTGGTTCGTCAAATTTCATCCCGTAACTTAGCCCCCATTTCGAAACGTAGTAATGGCCCTACTGCTTGAGAAGCAGAGATCCTCTCAATTAATCCTTTCCGATTCAGCCTATTGTTCCATTCCACCCATCCCGCCGACAGTCCCTGCCAAATAAACCATGGCCACCGAAAACTAAAAATCAACACCCATTCCAAGAGTAAACACTTCAAACTTCTAATCCCCAAACTTCCCAGCCCTCAACCCCCCTCTGCAGGAAACGACCGTCAGGAAAACTTTCCACAACTCCACCCGGACAAACTCTAAAGGCAAATGCTTTAGTACGATCTCTTCCGGCTAGCATCCTCACCGTCTTCAACCCCGATATTTGCTTCAGAATCTTCTGTATGATCTCATAGGCTTTGGATTCCTCGATGAGTGATTGCAGGTGGAGGTGGAATGTCGATAAGCTCGGTACGTGTGTTGCTGCTGGTTGGCCACCCTAACTTATCATTAGCCAGGGATAAAGGGGTGAAGGGAAAGGAGGGGAATAGTTAATACAAAACTAGATTCTAGCACAGGGCAGCAAAGCTTCTCCAGCACTCGACACTTCTCAGTGATAATCTTCATACCGGGCTCATCAATTACTTTCAACTGGTCGAATGATAGGATAGTTAATCTCCGGAGTGTATTTCCGTGATATGTAGTAATCGCTTCGAGGAGGTCCCTTGAAATCCTGATGGAGGAAACTTGCCGACGGTTGCCGCCCGGTGCCGTCCAATCTGTCGGGTCACATTCTAGCTCGTAGTGGAGGTCTTGTAGGCCACGGAAGCACTGCAGGAATTTCGTGACAGAAGATTGAGTAGCTCTTACCCGAAATGTCCGGAGGTTGGGGAATATTTTATTTTCTCCCCCGGAAGCCCCTTCTGCACCCTTACCCGCCTCGCCTTCCTCGGGGGGAGTGATAGCGGAAAGGAGCAGCCCTGCACCGTCACAGAAGACAATTTCCAAGCGTCGGAGGTTGTTGAAGTTGATTGCCTGGGTGAACACTTCTAAACGTTTTACCGTAATTCGTCGCCCTACCAAGGTTAGTGATTCAAGCCTACCCAAGCGCGTGACTCGCGTCCCTTCCGGGGGCTCTTCAGAAACACCACCGCCGAAAAGCAGTATCTCGTCCTCATAATGCGCTTGCCCGCCTTCAGTTATCAGACTAAGGGACTTTAGCGTTCCGGCGGAGGTTTCGAGGATTTTGTAGATGATGTCATAGTCTGCTGTAGATGGAGCTCGACGATGGGCTAGTGAGGCGAAGTTTGACTCGAGGATGAAGGTTACAGAGCGGAGGGGGGGGAGTTGTAGTAGCGGAATATCGGTGTCAAGGATGTTGGAGAGTGAAAGTGAATGCAGTCGTGGCTTGCGTGCCAAACTGGCGGAGATGCGGGAAGTGCGACGAGGCCCGTGAGGGTCGGAGGTGTTCCAGCTGATCCGGTACAATCACAGCAGGTCAGTCGCTAACAAAAGAGCCACTAGGTAGAGAGCGGCGAAGCAAGGGAGAAATACGCAAAGGATTCCAAATAACACATATTCTCTATCGCACTCTCAATGATCTCCTTTCTAATCTCCGAAACCTCCTCCACAATACCGGCCAGGGGTGCAACTTCAAACTCCCTGACAAACTCCCCGCAATCGCTCAGGTCCTTGCTCGATCCAGACCCCTTCACACTCCTGCGCACTAACCCATCCTCCTTTCTAGCGGAAAACCTCAATAGTCTCTCCTGCTGCTGTGGAGTGAGAACGGCGTGTAAAGGCGTAACAAGCTTTCCAGAAGTTCTATGTGGGATTTTCAACCTTCTGTAGAGGAACCGAATGGCAATGGTATAAAAGTACTTGGAAACCAAGCATAACGAGTAAATATCAGCATGGTTTTTGAGCTGCGATCCCCCGCCGATAATCACCTATTTGTTAGCAATGAACCGTACGCCCAAACGGGCCACAGGGACAAATCAAAAGGGGAGGATCAAACATTGGCAAAAATAATATGCAGCAGCTCTGGTGGCAGTACGGGTACAGACATATTCGCCATGATTTCGACTTCAACGGTACACACAACGTCAAGGTGTTGAACCTTGACGCGATGCAAATGTTGAATGTGGGTTGGTTTTTAAAAGGATGTGGTTTCCTACCAGCAAAGAATTTGAGAGATCGCCCGTGGGGATCCCTTTATTAACTAGGCCACCACCGTAGTCTATCTTTTTCTATTGACAGTATCAACACTTTCCTTACACTACCCTAACAGGGCTTGCTTTTCCCCAAACCAACAAACTCATCAGTTACGAGGCTGGAGAGCGCACGGAATATATTTCCATGATGCATCACACCCACGATAGGTCTGGCCAGTCAAGCTATCCCCAACCCTCCATTGAGCCTACCCCGCAAGAAGCACCCCAGTATCCATCGATTCCAACCAAACAGAACAGCTCCCGCAAACGCCCCATGTCAGCTGCTTATCTGGGAGGTTCCGGGGAAGAAAGCATGGTGTTTTACCATATTACTCGTCCAATACAGTATCTGCCCTAGCTTATCCGGTGTCTTCTGCTTGGACAGCGGCTGTTTCACCAAGCACAGAGCTTCTTAACGCCGACACTAACCTTTTCGCTAAATGGAAGGTGCACAGACGACAACTGCCGCGATCGGCGAATAAAAACGTGACTTTATCATCTCGACCATCTGATAAGATTAAACCTCGAATTTTAAGCCGCTGGAAGAAGGAAAGAAGAAATCAACAAAGCGATTGCGCTCGGGCAGTATTTTATAGCAAGTCTGCTAGATACTGGAATGTCTTTCCAGAACACAATTCCAGGGAAACCTAGTAGAAGTGAGAAACCCAACCCGCATGGTACCCTGCATTGACACTGCCAACTGAGCGAGAATGGAGCTGCCGTCTGCTCTCGATCGGTTACGGTACTGTGCTTGTGCCAGTTCCTTGGACAAGGGAAGTGTGGTACAGAGCAGAAGGCTAAATGCATGGTAAGCCCTACAAGCCTATCGATCGAAGAACACCCAAGGATATCGACTCGGCAGAATATTGACGTCTGTGCGAATTCATTAACTCTCACTCGCCCAGTAGTAAAGACAGACACCGCAACGCACCAGAGATGTGATTTTCTTTTTTTCTTTCTTTCTTTCTTTCCCTCCAAAACTAATACCGCGCCTGCCGGAGCAAATCCGGCAATAGAGTTCCCGCCTCAGTGGAATAGTGGCATTTCGTGCAGGGGTTTAAAAGGCGTTTTCATGGGCTAAGCTTATTGATCCCCCCGTTTTTTTATGCCAAAAGGCATCACACACGCCAAAGTCTTTTGACTCGAAAAACTTTCATAAGCACTTTTTAACCTCTGGGCCGAATGCTTCTAGTACCAGCAGTGGATGCCCTTAATAGCTTAACGTCCTAGCGGGCATTTGAATAAGTGCTTACCGTGGGCTCGGCAGGTTCATTTTGCCAGATCTATACCCGCACCTCTTAAAGCGATCATGGTATTTCATGTTAAAGAGATGCCGCCTTCAGCCCAAGTTATCATATTTTGGAAGTAAGCCGCGGTTCTGTCCTGTTGTTTTGTGTGATTCATGGGGTTCGCGGATCAGATTCGTGATAAGTTAATTACAATGATCCCGGATTATTTGATTGAGGCTCTGCACGCGATCACCGGTGGGGTTAACTCTGACTTCTTTCATAACAAAGCGACATAGACCGCATTTTTGGCTAGCTAAAGCCTATTGTCTGTATCAGTACACACTGGTGTACGCATGACTGCCAAAGCGAAGAAAGAAAAATGACGAAAATGACAATCCCTTCCCCTCTCTCCCCCTCAGCATATGTCGGCATGGAGGTGCTTAAAATCACTGAGGATCTTTTAGGTTCTCTGCCAGGGAGACCCTACCTGTTTGCATCTAATCCATTTTCGGTTTCTCTTTCTCCCCCTTCACGTGAGTTCTACTATGTTCGAGGAAACTGGCTCTATAGTGGAATTAAAGAGGCTTTCCTGTGTCCGGAACCTACCAGATCAGCTGGGTTCCTCCAATTGTTACTTAGCAGTTATCGCGAGTAGGTTGTCTAAAGTGAGCGAGGTTAATCGCAACAACTTCCCCGCATAGAAACTTTTGTATCGGCAGACGTCAAACCCTAGGGCGGGGAAAGTTTCATGCTCTGCAACTCTAACATAATAGGAAAAAATTCCTGGAACTTTCTCTATAGATGACTGTCTGCTGCGGAAGCGATTTTTGCTTCTATTCTTACTTCTGCTTTATTTTTCTTTATTTTTCTTGCTTTCTAGAATAGTGATTGGGAAAATTAACATATTGGACAAGGAACTGAGTCAGATGAGGAAGTGAATCAGTTAAGACGCAGCAATGAGAGTAGAAGTCTGGAGATCTCAATTGACTCACAACACTAAGGGGAGGAGGCCCAGAATAACAGGAGATATTTCTGATAACATACTTGTCCCAGGCAAGAAGTATCCAGAAATACGAGTGGTGTTTTTGTGATACTCAGGATTTTCTGCCATATGTTTTACGAATCCCTGTTTCCGGATACTTCTTGCCTGGGACAAGTACAGTCTCGTGTTAGAAATGCCATTTTTTAGGCTGAATTTGGAACTTTTATTTTATTGGAATTTCTGGGGTGGGGAATTGTGCAAAATTCACGGGTAAACTGATTCGCTTCTACATCTGATCTTGTTGGAAAAGGCACCTGCGGTACTTGTACAGTACAGTACAGCGCCATGCCATTCGATATGGTAATCCACCATAGTCTAACCGGGATTGGTTAGTAAAGCTGGCAGCAGCCGGAGCGGCGTCAAACTTCGGGGGTGGAGGGGGGCATCTCGAGGGAGGGCGTGCGGGTGGCGGGGCTGGGGAGGGGGTTAGGGGAAGCATTGGACTTGTAGCTGCCATCTTCTGTAGCATGGATAATCCCTCAGCCTTTGCCCCCCGGTAGATCTTCACCGGCCACCGGGAGCTTTAGTGCAGGCCTGGTGTGAAAAATAAGGAGTACAATAGTTCTAGGGCGAACTGCCGGCCATCGCTGGTTGATCATTGTGCCATAGCAGCACAAGTTCCGCTTCAAAACCTCTTGAGAACACTGATGAAAGGGGAAAGAAAAACAGGCGATTGAAGTTCGGCATGCCGATATTAGCCCTCTCATAGTGTCTTCAATCCCTACTTTTGTTTATCAAGGTTAGGCCTTGTTAGGAACACAGCAGAACCGGTGTTTGTATTTTTTTTCTTCTTTTTCTTGATTCGTGATGAGTTTTCAAGGGGAGCAGTATTTGTATGTTTTCCCTAGTATCACGATCTCATCCCCGCACCCCCGCTAGTTTATCATGAACGCCAGGAAATAGCTACCCCTCAAGGCCACCCAACCAACCAATTCCTACCATGACCCTATTGCGTAATCGCAATAAAACTTTGGTAGTCTATCATATATCACTAACGATTCTCCCTTGTGGCTGCTCCTGATTCTTTCATACCAATTGTACCCGTAAGACGTCTTGTCCACTATCAGATATCGGCAGGAACCACCCCTCTAGCTCACGATAGGTTTACCGTAAGAGCTCGTAAAATCCGGTAGCTCGGCTAGCCCTGTGATCTCTGGATTCCGAGACTAGAGCTCCTAAGAAAGATTGGCGTTTTCCTAAGGTAGTATAAGGCAACCTAGATGACTTGTGGGATCTCATTACGATATTCGTAGTTCTACTAACTTGTCAACTAAACCTATTCTAGGGTGACGGAGATAACTTAGTAGATTTCACCAATTTCCACAGTACCGGTAGTTTGGTGGGCTAGTAGAATTGCTAGTGCCGGTTAATGAGATCTGACCCACCCGGTGGGGCTAACTCCGCACTAGCGTACTCCTATTTTTTTTTAATGCCGCTTTCGACGTAACTTTATGGTTAGTAACTTTGAATACCCTTACTTGTGTGTCATGGCATGGTCAGACTATGTGACCGCCGTCGGTAGTCTTTGTGGGAGGATAGTTTTCGGAAAAGTATAAAAAGCTGGTTTTCCAGCGCTTGCCTCCGAAGAAGACGAGAGCAGACGGGAGCAGACAACGAAGACGACAGTGGGATTCTCCTTGGCAAGTGGGGGGACAATCAACACGACCGCGACATTAACTGACCGCTTTTTTTTTCTTTCCCCCCCGTTCTTTCCAGTGTGTGAATCGGCAAACTTGTGCGAATACGTTCAGATCGTGGAGGTTTGATTGAAAGGCTTGGTTATTGATTTGATCGTGTGGTGGACTTCAACTGCCTACCCCTCGTCCCTGTAGCTGCAAGTAAGTGAATCCTTTCTACCGTAGTAGTTCCATTCCTCCCCAACCCGAAATTAGGCTCTCTGAAGCTGCTTTATTGAAGATGGGCAAACGGGACGGGCAGGTAGCTGATTGACAAGGTAACACAGCAATCGCTTGGGCCTCTAGGTCGCATTCGGAGGTCGTGAGGATACCAGCGGATCAAAGCGACTCTAATCTCAACACAGCTGACACTACTTGTACAGTCTCCGGTCGAAAAAAATCGAGAATGTGGACATTAAAAGTCAGAAACACGGTCGCTCAATTGGCTCGAGCATACGGAACCCTCCAAACAAAACCCCAGAAGCTCAATCCCCGTTCCCCTATTTTTTCTACCAGAGACCGTATGAATAGTGCAACACCTCTCTGCAGGGCTGCGCTGAACGGACATGAGGAAGTTGTCAAGACACTACTAGAACGAGAAGGCGTCAATCCCGACACAGTTGACGAAGATGGCCAAACACCGCTCCTGTGGGCTGCGCGGAGTGGACATCAGGAAGTTGTGAGGATACTACTGGAACGGAACGACGTCAATCCCAACATAGCTAATATAGATGGCCGAACACCGCTCGTGTTTGCAGCGCGGAATGGGCATGAAAGAGTTGTGAGGAGACTGGTGGAACGGAGCGACGTCAATCCCGATATAGCTGACGGGGATGGCCAAACGCCGCTCTTGTGGGCTGCGGAGTGTGGACATCAGGGAGTCGTGAGGATGCTGCTTGAACGAAATGATGTTAATCCCGCCGTAGTGAATGAAGATGGTCTAACACCGCTAGCGGTTGCTGCGCAGAATGGGCATAAAGTGGTCGTGATGATACTACTGGAACGGAGCGACGTGAATCCTAACGAAGCTGACGGAGATGGCTGGACGCCGCTGTTTTGGGCTGCGGAGAGTGGACATCGGGGAGTCGTGAGGATACTACTGCAGCGGAGCGACGTCAATCCCGATACAGCTGACAAATATGGCCGAACACCACTCTCGTTTGCGGCACGGAATGGGCATGAAGAAGTTGTGAGGGTGCTGCTCGAACGGGACGACGTCTATCCCGACTCAGCTGATAAATATGGCCAAACACCGCTCTTTATGGCCGCCGAGTATGGGCATGATGAGGTTGCGAGGGCCCTGCTTGAACGGAGCGAGGTCGATCCCAACAGAGCTGACACCCTATATGGCCAGACACCACTCGGATTGGCCGCCGAGCAGGGGAGTCAGGGAGTCGTGAGGGTTCTACTGGAACGGGAGGACGTCGACATCAACGCAGCTGACAAACATGGCGAAACACCGCTTGACTGGGCTGTGCGCTGTGGGTATCTTATAATACAACGTATGCTGCGAGGGGAGTTCCCCTATTCCCAGCTACGCACCAATTTCGCTACTAACCCAGCTCGTGTCTCCCGAGCTGCCCGCCCCATCTGGGCTCCACTTCAAAAAGGATCCCCAGGCTTTGACACCCTGGGATAAAACCCGACTCCTCTCCCTCTACCTGCTAGACATACCCTCCCCTCCAATGTGAGAAAGTTACTTAAATAAAATCCTAAGCCAACTACAGACAGTTCTCTACAGGCGAGCTAGCAAACCCCCACGGATTCCCTGCTTCCAGACTGGATTATTTGTCTGTAATTTCTCATTATCTCGTTAGCTCTCCTCAATCACCTTGCCCCTTTCCGCACTCGTCGTTTTATTGTTTATGCTTGTTTAACTAATCCTATATATATCCGTAACCCCTAAATGCTTTCCCATACTCCCTTCTTTCTATTTATTATATCCCCCCTTGGTTTATCTTTTGTTTCTCATGGTCATAGGGCCAAGTTATTCCATTTCTGCTCAAGATTGACATCGTATGATATGTATTAGTGCATCACAAAAGTCGTGGTTAGCGGCCGCTTTTACACCAAAATGACTTTTTCCAGAGCTCCAGACCCCCAATTATGCAAGTAAATCAATTCTTGATAAAATCGTGGTTCTGGGTATTCTAATTGTGGTATTTAAATATTGAAGTGTATGGTACAATACTGAATGAACTATGGCTGTGTGAAGCTAGCGACTTTCAAAACCCACTGTACCTTTTTCTATCGGGGCGAATAAAAGCTCTCAGTGCTTGACTCTAGTTTTAGGATGAGTTGCGCCAATTGACGAGCGCTGCCCACAGAACAAAAGAGAATTTGTTATAGAAACACAGATTTCAGATTTGTCGGAAATAAAGTATGTGAGGTAGAGGATTGAAGAGAGAGTGTGAAGACTTCGCCGAATGTGAGAACAGTATGGTTATGGAAGGAGGATCAGGATTGCCCGATGTCCTTTTTTTCTCATTGCTATATACTTGGGCGCAGGACCACGGTACTTATACCCGTGAGAGGTAATGATATGAGCCCACTATTCCCTGCCGGACATACTTCCGTCACATTGAAGCCATATTTCCCACAAGATTCCTTGGATTTTTGGCTATCTAGCTTATCGGTGTATCTTTCCTTTCAGTTGATTAAGAAGTGAGGTGCAAAAACCGGGATTTCAGAGACTGCAAACCTCGGTATACAGTTTTGGTGGGTTCCTTGCGGTGCCGGGTACCCACCAACGATCACTTTTGTCCAATAACTAACTAAGCCTATGTCGGTCGTAGAAATTTGTGATTAATTGAGCTCTATTCAAACAAGAAGCTTCAGAGAGCCAACCTGCTGAAATTTGGGGGAGGGGGAGGAATGTTTGTGTAAAAGAGGATGATACTCCACGGAAGAGGTAGGCTGAATACACCGTATTCTTGTCTCCTCAGGTGCCGGAGGCTAATTTTGAACTGAAACCCTACATTGAGTTTTTTTTTTCCGTCGGTTATGTGCGAGCCTTCCCCTCTTCCATCTAAACTGTGGAATTCTAATTTCCTAGCACATATTTCCTCCCTTCCGGCACATCTGGTACTTGGAAGCGAGTGATGGCTAGTGATCACGGGGCTGGAGTTGAGGCTCTGCGATGCGGCTCCATTTCAGCCAAAGGGTGCGATGGTGGGGCAGCACTGAGTGGGGCTCTGTGTGTAACAACCCCTCACTTAAGAGGGGTCAACAACGGTTGCTAGTAATTTAACCGTGTGTTATACAGCCATCTCACTCACGCCAAAGTCTTTCAACTCGAAAAACTTGCATAAGCATTTTCCAAACTCTAGGCTAAATGCCTCTAGAATCATACCAGCAATGGATGCCCTTAACAGCTTAATATCTTAGAGTGAGCTCGGCAGGTTCAATTTACCAGATCTATATAGTACTTGCACCTCTTAAACCAATGGTATTTCACGTTAGGGGGATGCCACCTTCCACCCAAGCTACCATATCTTCACAGTCATCTGCGGCTATATCTGATTATTCGGTTTGATTCATGGAGTTCACAGAATAGATTGGATACCAGTCAATTATCATCGTGATCCCGGATTTCGGATTGAGCCTCAGTTGCCATCATGAGTGAGGTTTACTGTAACTCTCATAATAAAGCAATACCCATTTTTCGCTGGTGAAAGGCCATAGTCTGTACACATCTATGTACGCATAATTGTCAAAGCAGCAAAGAAGGAGGAAAGGCAGGAATGATATTTTTTTCTTCTCCGCATATGTTCGTGAGGATATTTTAGGTTCCCCGCCAAGGGATATTTTACCCGTTTGCATCCAATCTGTTTTCTGTTTCTCTCTTGCCCCCCCCCCCCTTCATATAAGTTCTATTATATTTGAAGAAAATGACTCTATAGCGGTATTAAAGATGCTTTCATATAGCTAGAACCTACCAGATCAGCTCAGTGTATCGTTACTTGTTAACTTTAGTGGGGGAGGTCAGTCATAATAAACTTTCACCTATTGAAACCCTTGTATTGGAAGGTAGCGAAAAAAGTTTCATGACCTGCAACTCACACAATGCCTGAAAAAAATCCTAGATATTTCTCGATTGATGGTTATGTGCTACGGAAGTGAGTTTTGCTTCTATTCCTACTTTATTTTTTCTTGCTTTCTAGGATAGTACTGGAAAATCAACGCATTGGACAAGGAACTGGGTCAGATGGGGAAGTGAATCAGTTAAGATGGAGCAAAGAAAAGTAGAAGTCTGGATATCTCAATTGACTCACAACACTAAGAAGAGGAGGCGAAGAACAGGAGATATTTCTGATAACGTACAGTATCGTTTTAGAAATGCCATTTTTTGGGCTGAATTTGGAACTTTTATTTTGTTGGAGTTTCTGTGGTGGGGATATGTGCAAAATTCACGGACAAACCGATTCGCTTCTACATCTAATGTACGAGTACAGTACAGCACAGCGCCATGCCATTCGCTATAAGGTAACCCAGCATAGTCTAACCTGGCATGGTTAGTAAAGCTGGTAGCAGCCGGAGGAGCGGTGTCAGACTTAAGAAAGTAGAGGGGGAAGCATCTCGAGAGAAGGCCTACGGGTAGCGGGGCTATGGAGGCGGTTAGGGGAAGCATTGGGCTTGCAGCTGCCATCTTCTGTAGCATGGATAATCCCTGAGCTTTTGTCCCCGGTAGATCTTCACCGGTCACCGGGAGCTTTAGTGCGGGGCTGGTGTGAAAATAGGGAATGAAACTGTATGATAGAATAGTTTTAGGGCGGACTGCGGGTCATCGCTGATTGATCATTGTGCCATAGCAGCACATGTTCCACTTCAAAACCTCTTAAGAACACTGATGAATGGGAAAAGGAAACTGGCAATTGAAGTCCCACACTCCGATATTAATCCTCTCATTGGTTATTCAATCCATACTTTGGTTATCTATCAAGAATACAGCAGAGCCACTGTTTGAGTTTTTTTTTTATTTTTTACTGACTCAGAATGAGTTTCCAGGGAGAACAATAGTATTCCTCCGGAGGTACAGTACAGCGTGTAAGTTTTGTAGGTTACACAGGGGGTGAGGGTGGCAGTCCTTGTTCGTGGAACCAACAAAACTTACATGCTGTACCTCCGTATGTTTTCCCTAGTATCACGATCTCAGCCTTACACCCCCGCTGGTTTACTGTGGATGCCAGGAAATAACAACCGCCCCAGGCCACCCCATCACCCTATTCCACAATCGCAATAAAACTCCGGCAGTCTGTCATGGATCACGAACCATTCGATCCCAACAGAGCTGACACCCTATATGGCCAGACACCACTCGGATTGGCCGCCGAGCAGGGGAGTCAGGGAGTCGTGAGGGTTCTACTGGAACGGGAGGACGTCGACATCAACGCAACTGACAAATATGGCAAAACACCGCTTGACCTTGCTGTGCGCTGTGGGTATCCTACAATAAAATATATGCTGCGAGGGGAGTTCCCCTATTCCCAGCTACGCACCAATTTTGCCACTAACCCAGCTCGTGTCTCCTGAGCTGCCCGCCTCATCTGGGCTCCATTTCAAAAAGGATCCCCAGGCTTTGACACCCTGGGATAAAACCCGACTCCTCTCTCTCTGCCTACTAGACATACCCCCCCTCCAATGTGAGAAAGTTGCTCAAATAAAATCCTAAGCCAGCTACAGACAGTTCTCTACCGGCGAGCTAGCAAACCCCTACGGATTCCCTACTTCCAAGCTGGATCATTTGTCTAGAATTTCTCATTATTTCATTGGCGAATCTCAATCACCTCCCCCCTTTCCGCACCTTTCGTTTTATTGTTTAGGCTTGTTTAACTAATCCTGTATATATCTGTAACCCCTAAATGCTTTCCCATACTCCCTTCTTTCTATATATTATACACCCTCTTGGTTTGTCTTTTGTTTCTCATGGTCACCGGGCCAAGTTATTCCATTTCTGCTCAAGATTGACTTCGTATGATATGTATTAGTGCATCACAAAAGTCATGGCTGGTGGCCACTTTTACACTAAAATGACTTTTTTCCAGAGAGCCAGACCTCAACCACCGATTATGCAAGCAAATCAATTCTTGGTAAAATAGTGGTTCTGGGTATTCTAATTGTGGTATTTAAATATTGAAGTGTATGGTATAATACAATACTGAATGAACTATGGCTATGTGAAACTGGCGATTTCAAAACCTACCTTTTTCTATTGGGGCAAATAAAAATTCTCAGTGCTCGGCTCTAGTTTTAGGATGAGCTGCGCCAATTGAGGAGCGCTGCCTACAGAACAAAGGGATTTGTTATATTATAGCAATGCAGATTTCAGATTTGTCGGAAATAAAGTGTGTGAGGTAGGGGATTGAGGAGAGAGTAAAGGACTTCGCCGGGATGTAAGAACACTATGGTTGTGGAAGGAGGATCAGAATTGCCCAATGTCTTTTTTTCTCATTGCTACTTGGGCGCAGGACCACGGCACTTATTTATACCCATGAGAGGTATCTATATACAGTTCCAATGATGAGTCCCACTATTTCCCGCTGGACATACTTCCATCCCATTGAAGCCATATTTCCAACAAGATTCCCTGGATTTTGAGCTATCTATTGAGATATCTTTCCTTTAAATTGATTAAGAAGTGAGGGGCAAAAACCGGGATTTCAGAGACTGGAAACCTCGGTAGTTTCGGTGGGTTCCCGGCGATGCTTGGCACCCACCAACAATCACTTTTGTCCAAGAACTAACTCAGCCTATGTCGTAAAAATTTGTGATTAATTGAGCTTTATTTAAACAAGAGGCTTTAGAGAGCCATCCTGCTGGAATTTGGGGGGGGGAGGGGGGGTAGACAAGAACCTCTAGGACGATGTTTGTGTAAAAGAGGATACTCAACGGAAGGGGTAACCAGACATACTGGATTCTTAGCCCAGGTACCGGAGGCTAATTATGTATTAAAACCCTACATTAAGTTTTTTTTGTTTCCTTCGTCGGCCATGTGTAAGCCTTCCCTTTAAACTGTGAGATTCTAATGTGAACACATTTTTCCTCCCTTCCAAACAAATATCATACTTAGAAGCGAGTGATAAATAGTGATCAAAGGGTTGGAGTTGAGGCTCTGCGATGCGGCTCTATTTTAGCTAAAGGGTGCGATGGTGGGGCAGCACTTAGTGGGGCTCTGTGTGTAACAACCCCTACCAGTCGACCAAGTGCCCAGCACTTTTACCTACTGCGAATATCCGGGAACCTCTTTCACACTCTCCCAAAATCTTCAAGTGTACATTGAATAGGCTCTCCAAGTTCTCACTTCTAGAAAAAAAAAAACCCCCGCTGGTTCCTAGTGCTAGATCTCAGCTATCATGCAGCGGTTTTAATTTTGTAAATTCCGACTTTGTAGATATCCATCCGATTTCATGCGCGAGTCATCTTGAGGTGAAGGTTTTAAGCGATTTGCACTGTGTGGTATGGTGCCGGGCACTTGAAATCAACCCTCATGGGTAATTCATTTTGCTTACATAATACACACAAAATAGTGGGGCTTGGCAAAAGTCTCTTCGAAAACCATCATACATGGGTAATTCAAAATTTTACTATCTCCACTAATATTGCTCCGATTGAAAATCAGAAAACATAGCATTAGAGAGGAGTGTCTTCTGAGCACTTCTATGAAGTTATATCTTCTTAAAGATGCGGTTGTGGTTGAAAACCTTTGGAGATTGTTCTTGTATTGGTTTTTGGTTGATTTCAAGTGCCCGGCACCATACTGTACAAAAAGTCCTGCTATTTTTGCTTACTAAAACATTTAAGAACCCTCCTCTTCAATCTCCATTTTCAGATGCCATGATTCAATCCCCTCCCCTTCTGTCCCCTCCCCTTCAATCCCTTCCTCTTCGATCCCTTCCTCTTCGATCCCCTCCCCTTCAATCCCCATTTTCTGAAGCCCCGATTCAACCCCCCCCCCTTCTAACCTCCCGGGTTCGATTACTGAAGAAGACTTTTGCAACACGGAGTGCTTCACACGCCATCTCCTATCTAGTTGTGTTCCATGTATCCTCCGCACATGATCACGGAGATTATCCAGCCTCTTGATCCCCTTCGCGCCAACCTTCTCGCATCCGGGAATTGGACAGTCAAGACGCTGCTTGGCACGGTGTATCGTCTCATAGTGTCGGTTGAGCGCATGTTTCGTTCCGAATCCGCTTCGCCAGGTACAATCAGGTGCGTTACAAATGAAGCGCTTGGGTGAGGGGGTATCTTTGGCAGATGCGTTGACGTGGCTGGCCGGTGGGCTAAGAACGGGAAAAAAAATATCATCATCCAGAAGAGGAAGATACGATCCAAGATCCATCGCGTCGTGGAGTGTTGGGTCAGGAACGGAGTGGGAGAAATCACTGGGTGGATAAAGAGAGAGAGATTTAAGATTCTCGAGAGGCGTTAGGGTAGCGGGGGTATCTTTGCTAAGAACAGTGCTCTTGTAATAACTCTCTTGTAGATCAAAAGGATCCGATATAAGATCCATCGCGTCGTGGAGTGTTGGGACAGGAATAGAGTAGGGAGCGTCACTGGATGGATAAAGAGGAGGAGATCCAAGATTTTTCCGACGCTGGAGGAGTGCGACCACCTCCCTGTGCCCGTGCATAGAAGCGATCAAGAGTGGCGTTCGACCAATGTTGTCTGGTGTGTCGGGATTGACATCGTGGCGTGCGAGTAGTCCCCTGACCGCTTCCGTTTTCCCACTCCTAGAAGCCCACCAGAGCAGTGTTCGACCATAGTTGTCTGGTTTGTCGGGATTGACATTATCTCGTGAGAGCAGCAATCTTACTACCGATTCATTCGCATTCAATGAAGCGTGCCATAGCGGTGTTCGCCCATCGTTGTCTGGCTTGTTAGGATTGACGTTGTCTCGTGCGAGCAGTAGTCTCACCACCGCCTCATGGCCACCCCCAGAGGCCGCAGACAGAGGTGTTCGACCATCGTTGCTGGGCTTGTCGGGATTGACCTCCTCCCGTATGAGCAGTAGTCTCGCCGTCGGTTCACTCCCGTTCAATGAAGCGTGCCACAGTGGTGTTCGCCCATCGTTGTCTGGCTTGTCAGGATTGACCTCCTCCCGTGTGAGTAGTAGTCTCACCACCGCCTCATGGCCACCCCCGGAAGCCGTCGATAGTGGTGTTTGACCATCATTGTCGGGCTCGTCGGGATTGACCTCCTCCCGTATGAGTAGTAGCCTCGCCGTCGATTCGTTCCCATTCAATGAAGCGTGCCACAGTGGTGTTCGGCCATCGCTGTCTGGCTTGTCAGGTTTGACTTCCTTCCGTGTGAGCAGTAGTCTCATCACTTCCTCATGGCCATTCCCGGAAGCCGTTGATAGTGGGGTTTGACCATAACAGTCCGGCTTGTCGGGATTGACCTCCTCCCGTGTGAGTAGTAATCTCACCGCTGCCTCCTGTCCATTCTCGGAAGCCGTCGATAGTGGTGTTTGACCATAATAGTCTGACTTATCGGGATTGACCTCCTCACGTATGAGCAGTAGTCTCACCGTCGGTTCATTCCCATTTAGTGAAGCGTGCCACAATGGTGTTCGGCCATCGTTATCTAACTTGTCAGGATTGACCTCCTTCCGTGTGAAGAGTAGTCTCACCACCGCCTCATGGCCATTCCCGGAGGCCGCAGATAGTGGTGTTCGACCATCGTTGTCAGGCCTGTCTAGATTGACCTCCTCCCGCATGAGCAGCAGTCTCACTGTCGATTCATTCCCATTCAATGAAGCGTGCCATAGCGGTGTTCGACCATCGTTGTCTGGCTTGTCAGGATCGACCTCCTCCCGTGCCAGCAGTAGCCTCACCACCCCTGCATGCCCGTTCCCAGAAGCCCACCAGAGTGAGGAGCGGCCATGGTCGTCTGGCTTGTTAGCATTGACATCGTTCCTTGCTAGCAGTAGCTTTACCACCCCATCATGCCCATCGTGAGAAGCCTGCGAGAGCGGCGTTCGGCCTTTATTGTCTGGTTCGTCGGGATTGACATTGATCCTTGTAAGCAGTATTCCCACCACTTCTTCATTCCCCCGCAGAGCAGCCCACATGAGCGGTGTAAAGCCCATACAATCTCTTTGATTGACATCGCAGCCTCCCATCTTAGTCAAAGCCCACACAACTTCAACAATTCCGAAGTAGGATGCACAGTGCAAACCGGTGAAGAGGTGACGAATAATTGAAGAGGAATGGCAACTCTTGATTTGGTTGAAAAGTAAGGTAGCAGATATATGGTTGTCGTACCGGTTTAATAGCTCTAGAGCAAGAGATTTCGTCCGATCCGATAGTTCCATTTTTGCGTGGCTTCCCCAATAGAGAGATGAATATTCGAGAAATGGCATGTATCCGAGGTTTAAAATGTTATCGGTCGGAAGACTCTTGACCTGGTCATGATTTAGATAAGTTAAGCATGTTTGTCCAAGTCTTCTGTGGACATTAGGCAATACACCAGGCCGGGAAAGGTATTCTTGAAGCGTGTAGTGGATTAACCGGACTGTCGATGTCTCATTGTCAACTACGGCAAGCCCTAAGCATGACTCTAACGCTGTATCTTGCGGCTGGACGTTCTCAAGGCTAAGGTCCGTTGCCCCCATTTCCACGGCCAGGGCGTGACAGAGTTCGTCAATCCGCAACGGCCGTTCCGCGTGGGATGCCCACATCAGCACCTCCATCCCAAGTCTTGATCGGTCACCCTTCTGCTCCTGTATCCGCCGTAGCGTTTGGCCATACACATTGTCTAGGTCTACGCTGGTCGTAGCCACCCTTTGCAACATTTTCTTTCTCTTCCCTAATGAAGTCTCGCTCAAGATTGCGTCGATATTTAAAGAAACGAGCAGAAACCTAGGCAGAATATCAATTAGGGATCCGAACTTATAATAGTTACTCCTACTTACATCTCCGAAGGCTTTTCCAACATTATTTTCATAATATCATTTCTCAGATTTTTAGTCATCAAATCTGGATCTCGATCGTCCTCTATCTTCTGGCTTAAGTATCGAGCGATATCCCTTTGGTCGGGCACAATGTGTATGGTACAGGCTCCTTTCGTGAAATGCTTGTCAAGTTCCAGGCGAATATGCGGCCTCCCTGTTAGGAATAGCCGCGTATTTGGCGCTTCTTGAATAATCTGCTGTAGTGCGCGGAGGAACTCTGATCGATGCTGTGGCAGTAGCTCGTCCACTGCGTCAACACAGATATATACTCGCTCCAGGGACCCGATTTGTTTGACGAACAACCCCAGCATCTCCGGCAATCGGAGGCCTTCCCCATCTCCCTGCCTTGACATTTCAAAGGCCCTCCGAATTTCGCCTACAATCCCCACTACTCTGAGGGCAACCTGCCTGAGCAGATCCCCTATCATATTCGCCGCTGATTGGTCCTTCTGCACCTGGTAATCGCAGTAGAGGTTCAAAACGGCTATATTCTGGCCATAAGATTGCTCGCGTAGGGTGTCTATTACCAATGAACTGATTTAATTCCTAGTTAGCATCGTCTATGGTCCCTGGGAAATGATCTTGTACCTTATATATGTCTTTCCAACCCCTTGATCCCCATAGCATAGAAGAGTAGGGTTCACTGAGCTATCCTGACTCTTGCACCATGACTTGAACTCATTCTTCTGCAGGACCCAGTCCCCAACACCATCCTGTCGCCGGTTCCTCACATCTCGATGCCTTGCGTAAGGCTCGAGTGGCGACAACCATTTTTGGATCCGCATAGACTCTTGACTTGCTCCCACGTTGATGGTGTTATTATAGCTTAACACATTTCCGATGTTTTGATTCGATATCTTATACTGGCGAGGATCACCACGGAGACTCGATCCTCCATGCTCTGTCGATGATGTGTTCATAGCGGATAGAGTTGGGTCATAGGTGGGATGAAGTATAGCGACACTGTTTATCGAAACAGTTGATGGACGTCTCTTTCTGTTGCGCAGAGCCGAACGGGGATCGCTCTCTTGTGCTAGTACTCGCGCATCGTAGAAAAGGACGGAAAGAAATGATCAGGAAGATCATGCGGGGTAACGTTATTGAGAAGACAGCGTGTATCAGAGGGAAAATTCTGGGCTTGGCGGGCACCAGAAATCTGGATTGGAGGAGTAGGTATCTTCAAGTATCAGTACTGTATGCAGTCCTACTAGGGGCATTCAAAGTTGAAAAACTTGAGAAAACCTAGCTTGCTTTTGTGTTTCATGTAAGCTTGGCACAACTAAAAGCAGTTAATTTACCATTACTTTACCTTACCATACGATACTATTTTTTTGTGTTGGGACGGTGGGTAAAAGGTCCGTAAGATGGGTAAGTGGCGTGAATAAGGTAAAGAAAATGGCTTGCGGGCTCACTCAACTAGAGCCCCCATTGTCCCTACTAAATGTTCTTGATATTGGTAGGATATGAATAGCACAGTGGTTCACTATAGAAAGACAATTCACACGGAACTTAGACACTTCGCTCTAGCTCTGAAATCCGCTCTAACGCTCTCTAACACTAAACGGTAAAAACAAGTGTATAAGTAAAACATAAACAGTCCATCGTGATCCTTCCATTGATCACCACACCAATCACTCTCTTTCCCTCCATGTCGTTGTTCCTCTGCACACTTC
>Ga0307507_10002760_pt1 | contig 35897 bp, 10 predicted proteins | sample 7_EM_MG_FD_207223 | JGI IMG/M metagenome (GOLD analysis project Ga0307507, IMG submission 207223) | Populus trichocarpa ectomycorrhiza microbial communities from riparian zone in the Pacific Northwest, United States - 7_EM | ecosystem: Host-associated > Plants > Roots > Unclassified | place...
TATAAGATTATATAAGATTATATTAGATAATATATAATAGTTAAATATATAGCATATAACTTTACCTTAATTGCATGTCAAGAAATATATAGTTACCTTTTAAAGTTGCTAAGTAGGTTAACTGCGTGTTAAGGAATATATAGTTAGCTTTTAAAGTTGTTAAGTAGGTTAACTGCGTATTATTTAACTTTTAAAGTTGCCAAGTAGGTTAATTGCGTGTTAAGAAATATATAGTTAGCTTTTAAAGTTGTTAAGTTAGTTAATTGTATATTAAGTTGGTTAAATTGCGTGTTAAGTTAGTTAATTGCATGTTAAGTTAGTCAAATTGCGTATTAAGTTAGTTAATTGCATGTTAAGTTAGTCAAATTGCGTATTAAGTTAGTTAATTGCATGTTAAGTTAGTCAAATTACGTGTTAAGTTGGTCAATTGCATGTTAAGTTAGTTAAATTGCGTGTTAAGTTAGTCAATTGCATGTTAAGTTAGTTGAATTGCGTGTTAAGTTAGTTAATTGCATATTAAGTTAGGGGTCGTTCGGTTGCAATCTAACGCTTTTGAATCTGAACTAAAAGTCCGGCAGAAAGAACGCGTTCCTTCCCGATTTGACACGCGTCTATAGCTCTACGGGTTGCACGGACGTGTGCAATCTAAAGCCTTTAGATTAATCTGGAGTTTAACTAAGGAGCTTTAAGCTCCTTATTTGAACTAACGCTAAGACCTCAGTTCAGATTCTATATATGGTAAAGTGCGCCTGGTTTTAGCGCGTTTTTTGGGCGGTTAGAGGAATATCAAAAATCTATAGCTAAAGTTAAGTTGAACTGGAATTCAACCGAACAGTCACCTTAGAATTAGATTGGAGCTCTAGATTAACTCTGTTCTAAACTAAATCTAAGGCCTCCAGATCGCAACCGAACGACCCCTTAGTTAAATTACGTGTTAAGTTGGTTAATTACGTATCAAGTTAGTTAATTGCGTGTCGAGTTAGTTAAATTATATGTCAATTACGCGAAACGCGAAAATCAAAGTCTACTTAAATCTGTTAGATAATCTATATTCTCTAAGGCGTGGGACACGTGCATAAGTCACATACACGGGGCACGTGCATTGTAAATCTCTTTATAGAGCCCTAGGGGCCCTAGGTCAAGAAAATAAGACATTAATTAATAAACAAGTTAAAATCATTAATTAATTAACCTATTTAATTAATAAACCCCTCTATCTGAATTTTATAACAGTTATAAGCCTGGTCCGCCGACTTAAGAAGCTATTTAGCTATTACTTAATTATTTAAAGAAATTCTACCATTATTGTTAGACTCTGACACCTTATTGTTAAGACGCAGACTCTAACAGAAATCCTACCTTAATTGTCACAAGACGAGTCTTTAACGAGATTCTATAAGATTCTATAAGATTCCACCTTAATTTAATAATAAGGACGATTCTAACAACAGGACAATTCTAATAATAAAATACTATCTCAATCCCTCCTTTGCCTATTAGTTAAATGACTCCACTAACGTTAAGCTCGTTAACGACGATCATCCTTAATAAGTTAGAAGACTGGGAGTAATGGCTATAGCAACTCCAAGCCCTTGTAGATTAGCAAATTTAAGCCCACGTTAACCTAGATAGTGCAGTATCTTAATAAGGTCTACTACAAGAACCAGCCTATCCAGAAGTTATAGATTTTAATAAGAATGCAACCTTATATGCGTAGCTCTTAACGAATTAACAGAAAGCGTATAAGAATAGCAGACGATACTATAACTAGGACATAAAGTATTTCCTAAGATAGGAAGATTATCTTTAATAGATCCGCACCTAGATTACATCTATAGTATTAATTTAGAAGAAGCTACTGCTTAACCCTTCCTTAATAGTTAAAGAATGGCTATTTTAGCTAAAGGAGAACATAGAACCTACCTCGTCGTTTATTAGGAAGAAGGTATAATACTAGTATACGGAAGCCCTTAAGGGGTTTAAATAGTTGTCAAAATTAAACTAATGGCTAGATTAATGGGAACACGTAATATCCCTAGGAGAGAAGTATAAGATCCCTTAAATATCTAATAATATCTAGCTTTAAGATTTAGCAGAAGTTATTTAACCTTTCAGCAACACCTACTATATAAAGTACACTACCGAGTTAAATAACCCTTAGAAGTCGAGATCTTCTAAATACCACAGAGTAGTAAAGGAGCTGTAAGAAGGACTTAGAACACCCTTAAAGAAAGCTAATACTACTATAAGAGGCAGTACCTTTAATATAAACTTTGTAGAGTAAGCTACTAAGGATCACTCTAATACTACTAAAGGTTTACGAAGAGGAAAGGCCTTAGCACGCAATAGACGCTTAAAGAAAGCCGGGATATTGGTGGATAAGGAGACGTCCTGCAAGAAGCCAACACCTGAGTACTTAGCATGCGGAATATAAGGACACTCCCTACGGGACTATCAGTGTTTATTTAAAGATAAGAGACCTGTAGGAGTTATAATAGAAGATACGCGTATTAATAGGGCACTAAAAAAGGTAGAAAAAAATAAGAATCTTACTAACCAAGTTGCAAAGATTAGACTTGAAGAATAAGAAGATAAGGCCTAATAATGATAGGATAAGAGCTAGGAAGTTAAGATTAAGGGAGAAGCTAATATAATATTCCTAGAATTATATCACACCGGTTAAACCCATCCATTAAAGCTATTAACTATTCTTAACTTAGAAACCACTCTCTATATCTTTAATAACCTCTCTTATTTTTATAATTTTAGGAAAGCTTTAAGACACAAATATATTACCGCCGGCAGCTTAGAAGTGCCTATACTAGGCTATAGCAATGTCACTGTCCAAATTATAAAACTAGACAAGAGCAAGGGAACCCTACGTCTTAAGGACGTTGCCTTTTATACAGACTTTAATATAAATCTAGTATTGTTCCGTCTGCTTCGAAAATGAGGGTACTACTAGGACAATAAAGGAGACAATAATTTTCTAGTTTAGAAGGATAACACGATCCTATATTAAATGGAAGAATATTACGGATAACAGACTATTAAATACGTCTGACTAGGAAGTCAATTAGCGTTTAATATAAGCTAACTGCTATGCTGCTAATGGAAGCGCAGAGTATTATTAAGAGACGCTCGTCTAGATTTAAAAGGTAATATATATTTATAGTATCTGCGTCTAGGTCATCTAGGACCTATAAGCCTTTATTATTTAGGTCTTAACGCCCTAGGAGTTAAGCTTCAAGGCCTAAAGATAATGGAATGTTAACATTACAGTCTCGCCAAAATTAAGTGTTAGGTCTTAAGAAGGTTCTTAAAACGGAATATTAATAAACCTTATCTTAACCTCTATATTAACTAGACTGACCTTAAGGAAGCGCATGCTGGATTTATATGAGTTATGTTTATCTATAACACCTTCTTAGGGAGAACCTTCCCGTATTTTATAACAACATATAGCAAAGAGAAGGAGACACTATAAGTGCTTAAAGATTTTATCTAATAGATTCGTCTGAGGCATAACCTTAAGGTTAATACTATTAGATCAGATAATAAGCTAGGGAGAAGGAGAACCCTTAAATGGCTATAGACCTAAGGGATTATATTTAAGCCTTTAGCGCCTTATACCCAAGCTTAAAATGGTACCGCTGAACGCTTAGGAGGTGTAATTATTAAGAGAGCACGTGTAATAAGAATTGCTGCCAATCTACTATATAAACTATGGAAAGAGATAGTTAACTATACAGTCTACCTTTAAGATCAAACGCCATGGGAAAGTAATGGTTGGAAATCGCTATATAAGAGGTTCTATACCTTCCTAGCTAATAGGTTAAGAAAGCCGCAACTAGCGCACCTAAAAGCCTACGGCTATAGGGCGTACGCGATAACGTTAGACGCCTAGCTAAAGAAGAAAAGGCTAAGCAAGCTAGATCCGCAAGCCTATATCGGCTACCTTATTAGCTATAACTTTACCAATATCTACAGGATCTGGATCCCATATAAAGGTATTATTATCTCTACTAGGGACGTCATCTTTAACAAGAAGACGTTCTTTAACGGTAAGTGAACGGACATCTTAAAGAACCTACACACTAAGTTAGACACGCTAATTAAGAAGATTTAACTCCCTAATACCCTAATTAAGAATGAGGTCCTTCTGGAAGATAACAAAAAAGTATTTAAACCGTTAATTTAAGAGGAAGACGACAACGTTGATAAGCCAGTTTAAACCTTTAATAAGTTAGCAGATCTTAAGCTTGCAAGAGCTCTTAAAGATGCGTATTATACGCCACCTCCAATAGAAGAAGATAAAGAATCTCTATATGCCTTTCATGTTGAGTATCCTATGAAGTTAGATGTATAAGGTACTAATTAGGATATTATCAGCCAAGTAGAAGACAGGTTTTATACTTAGGGGGTATTTAACAACTCTATTAAGGACTTATTTAAGGAAGCCTATAATAATAGGTTTAAAGACTTTATTACCAAAAGGATTACGTTAGCCTATTATAGCGCCTTCTTAGCAGGAAGGAAGTTCAACCTTAACAGTTAACTTAATAACAGTAAGCTAAAATCAGGCAGAATACGCGATATTAGATTATATAGGAAGAACTTACCTCTGCTACCTTAGTCAATCCGCGACCTTAATATATATCCTCTTTAAGATTAGTTCTAAGAAGCTTAATAAGCTTACCTCTAATCCTATTATTAAATAAGGTTGTTTTAAGAAACAGATAAGAAGCACATAAAGGGATAGTAGGTTCTTAGCTTAATATAGGTATTCATCTATAAGACGGACAAGTATGGATTTCTCTAGAAATGTAAGGCACGATTAGTAGTCTGCGGAAATTAATAGGCCCTAGGAGACCTACCTATAAGAGCTACTATATTAGCTAGTACAACCTTCCAAATACTTATGGCAATTACCGCAAAATTCGACCTGGAGACGATATAGATAGATGCAGTTAATGCGTTTGTCTATTGTGATCTTAATAAGGTCGTCTATATAAAGCTACCGTTAGGGTTTAACAAAGGAAAGACAGACAAAGTACTACGCTTAAAAAAAGCCCTATACGGACTATGACGATTACTACTATTATAGTAGAAGAATCTCACGAGCTTATTGAACGAATTGGGTTTTAAAGAGGTACCTTAGGAGCCGTATGTTATGCTAAAAGGTGGAATAGTCGTCTTCTTCTATATTAATGATATTATCTTCTGCTACTAAAAGACAGATAAGAAGAAAGCTTAAGAAGCAATTAAGGAGCTAAGCAAGGAATACTAGATAAGTACCCTTAGCGAGCTAAAATAGTTCCTAGAAATCCATGTGCTACGCAATTATAGCTAGAGGCTCCTATGGCTATCCTAGGAAGCCTATATTGAGAAGATAGCTAACTAGTATAAGATAGATCTTAGAGGGCGTCTTCCAGACACTTCTATGGCAGAATTAGAACTCCTCCCTACTAATCACCAATTGATCTGTCCAACGCGTCCGTCCCTTAATATAGACCTATTAGTCCGCCCTATATCCCTACCAGCCTCTACGATGCTATATTAGAGAAAATTGGGTTTAGTACTCTATATAGCTACTATAACGCGTCTGGATATTGCGTTTACAGTATTAAGGCTAGTAAGGTTTAATTAGGACCTAAGCCAAGAGCATTATTAAGCGGCAGACAGAGTCATCTAATACTTATATAGCACGAGAAGCAGAGCAATCTGCTATAGAGGAGATAAGGAAGGAATAAACAGTAAAGGGAGAGACAAAGGAATACGCGACAAAGGACGAGACAATGGAAGAGATAGTAGAGGTAAAGCGCAATTATTTATCTATGCCAGTAATGCATTATTTGCGGACAACTCTGTCAACAGAAAGAGCTTGCAAGGATATATTATAAAGCTATTTAAGGGGCCGATCGCCTAGAGAGCAAATAAGTAGGGTATAGTTATGACGTTAAGTATAGAAGCCAAGTTATTAGCCCTATTATAAACAGTAAAGGAAGCTATCTTTACTAGTAGGCTGTTTAAAGCAATAACGTTACGCCTAAACAAGCCCTTAATTATTAAATGTAATAACACCTAGACGCTCCAACTAATTATAGAAGATATGGTAAAGCTAATTATAAAGCTCCAACATATTAACATCTATTAATACTAGCTATGTTAGGAATACGCAATAAGACAAGTACAATTTTAATAGACAGCGACGAAGAAGATAATCGCTAATAGACTTATAAAGGCCCTACCCAAGCAGAGGTTTTAAAGTTTTGTTAATATAATTGGGATGGTGGATATTAAGGAGCAGCTGGATAAGGAGAAGCAACTAGAGGACCTAAGGGACAGTATCAAAGCAAGACAAAAGGATTTAGATGAGATTACGGTTTAATTAACTTATTAACGGACACGAGAAGGTGGCTAGCTTTAACCTTAAAGAGCTTAAAGCTAAGGGGGTGTGTTAGATAATCTATATTCTCTAAGGCGTGGGACACGTGCATCGTAAATCTCTTCATAGAGCCCTAGGGGCCCTAGGTTAAGAAAACAAGACATCAATTAACGAATAAGTTAAGATCATCAATCAATTAACCCATTTAATTAATGAACCCCTCTATCTGAATTTCGTGACAGAATCTCATCCTGCGAATATTTTCCCGATGTAAGTTACTAGTATTTTGCTAGTAATATTACTAAGGTCTACTAGAGCCAGTTAGGGGAAAAATCTTTCTATAAGGATCTTTGCCTTTTTATTATTGTTACTTATAGCCTGTGGTTTGCCTGCTCTTTATAGGGGTAGTAGGTATAGGTCTTCTGCTAGGCGTCCCGCCTTTTTCTTTACCTATCTTGCTATGGTCTAAAGGCCCTTATTATAGGGGATGCTTGGGTTAGTAGTGTGTTTATTTATAAACCGTCTCTAGTTGTTTCTTACTTCTTTTTTTAGGGTATTCTTTAGCTGGTTTCTTGTGTCTTTATATTGTCTCTTGTCTTTAGGGTTATAGCTGCTTATATATTTCCTTCTTACTTATTATTGGCTAGCTATAAGAACCGCGTATTATACGGACTATATATATCACGTATAGGGGCCCAGTTTTAAGACTGGGTAATGCTCTTTTAGCCCGTTTTTAATTGCTACCTAGATCCTTTTTAGTCTTTAGTTAATTTTCTTAGGGGTGGCTAATAAGCCTCACTTATTTAGTATCAGGTGGATTTCTTTTAGGTCTTAAAGTTATTGTTTAACTATATTAAGGAAACTATCTATCTTGAGCTTCCTTATTACGTATCTTTTACTATTTGGTTGCGCCTTAATATCTAAATCTAGCTATATCTGGATGGGGATATAGTCTAAGGTAAGTGCCCATTCTTCTTTGGGGATGCACCTTTTGAGTCTCTAGTATAGGCCATTGTCCATAAATATAAGGTTAATTATACTTCTGGCGGTGCCTTATTGCCATATAATTACTCCTAGGGGAGTGGCCAGCTTAAGGCCCTAGATGTCTATAGCTCTTAGTAGGCACTCTACCTATTATTTAGCAGCGACATGGATACCCCCCTACTATGGGTGGTAGAGGTTTATATCTCCTAATAGGATAGACTCTATGCCTTTGGTTTCTAGTAAGCTTATTGCTAATATAATGTTCTCTATTTATAGGACCCCTTTAACCCTAGGGTTATACACATTAATAATTTATACTGGTCCCCTATATATCTAGATTGTTATAACTGCAATATCTAGGTTAACTGCTTGCTATAACTATAAGGATAGGCTAATAGCCTTGCTAATTATAAAGCATATATATATAGCTGCTTTTGGTTTATATAGGAGCTGGAATCCTTAGGGGCAGTATGTTAATTATGTATAGGTATTGTAATACGGCTCTTATATAGCAAGGATATAGTGTTTCTCTAGGTCTAAACTATCTAGTAGGGGCCTTGTAAGGCGGTGGTTTATATTACCGTAGTTGTACTATATAATAAATAGGTGGCGGACCCCTAGTAAAGGTTATTTAACTCTCCTTTATTCTTTGCTTCCTCTATTTCCACTTTCTCTAGAATTTTTAGAACTTCTGTTTCTTATATCTACACCCTAATTGCTACTTATTTTATATAGGGCTTTCTATTTCTATGTCTTGTATTTCTACTAGCGCTTCTATATCTAAATCTGTTATTATCTCCAGTTCTTCCCCTAGTTTTACTGGTTGGCTTTATGCCCTTTATAGGTTGGCTATAAATGTTAGATTTGCCGTATTTAGTCTAATTCTTAATTGTCCTAGTCTTAAGCTTGCTATAGCTGTCTATAGGGGTCTTCCTATAGGGCGTCCTCTCCCTTATATCCCCTGTGACCCTTATGTCCCTATTTAGTTTGGTGATATTATACAGCATTGCTTCTAGCCCGTTAAGGCTTAGGATGGCTGGCCTAGCCCCCTAATATTAAAGGTAGGGAACGCTAGAAAGGCACCTATGTCCCCTTAGCTTATTGCCTGTTGTTTCCATTTATATAACCTAGTATATAGTTATTCCCGCAGCTATTAAGCCCTTACCTTCTATTTTCTGTATTTAATATAGTCTACTCTCTCCTACGCCTTATGTGTGCTTTGGTAACAGTTTACGCATTTTATTTAGTCTTAATTTGAGTAGTGTCTTGTATTATAGAGGCCTATATAGTGGCCGCAGCATACCTATACTGCGTATATAGACTAGGTATGTCCCTATTATATACAGCAATAGCATTATTCTAGGCGTAGTTTATAGTTATAGAGCCTTATGTTGTATATAAGGCCATTTATAATTATTCCTTTTTGGATAAAGAGTTTTTGCATTCCTAGTGTATATATGCTGATAATAAGGGAGCTATGTGTTTAACTAGCGTCTCCCTAGTAAGTCTTTAGCGACTCTTATATCCTCTTATTATTCTTATTATATACTTAAATTGCATTTTCCTATTAAAGCCATTAGATTTAGGTAATCTTAAGTCCTAGTCTAAGGCGTTTTATATATTTTACTATCTCCTATATAGTTGCTGTGTTATTTACCTATCGTCCCTTTTTTACCCTAAGGCTTATAGGAACCACTAGGACTTTAACTGGGTAGTCTTTATAGAGTACTTTTATACTAATATATTCTCCTAGCCTGTCCCCTACCCTTATAGCTTGTTCCTTTGCCTATTAGTCCTTTAGGGTAACTCTAATATCTCCGCTCCTTAGGTATTAGACTATAATGGCGTTATAGACTTCCTTATAAATCTCTATAAGGACTTCTGTTTCTAATTATCCCCTAAGCCTCTCTACTTTTTCTATATTTGGTTATATTATAATTATATACCTAGTTATTATCTTAAGGGGGTTAGGTTCCCTATACTATAGAAGTATAGCTATGGCGGCCCAGGTGCGGTTTGTTGGTAAGGAGGGGTTTTATTTGTTTTTAATTTTACTTAGCCGTTAGAGGATTTAATTAAGGGATTGCTAGAGGGGCGCCTAAGGGACGCTAGACTGGCGGAGCTATTCTGCTAGCTGCATTAGTTTATTATAGCTAATGGTTGCTTCCCTACAATTGCGGATACTAGACGCGTTTAATAGGCTTTATATTTTATTAGATGCCTTCTTAATAGAGGTATTTCCACTTTATGGTGTGGTATTCGCCTATTCTTATTATAGAGGGCTATTGCTGGGTGTGGTTTTGGCGGTTGCGCGTGAGTGCGAACTACCATTGTTTAACGTGTGCCTCCCCTGCAATGCAGGCATCTTAGGGGGATTCTCTAGGTGTTTTTCAGGGTTCTTTTTGGTTGGTTTTGGTCTTTTTAGGCCGGGTGCAGCAAGAGCTCCCTTAATAAAGTATAAGTTGGTGTAAGCTAGTTTATTCTAAGGATAATAGGTTAGTTTATAAGTGGTATAATATAGACCTAGAGCTCCTCCTAGTGTCCGTTTATATTTAGGTAGAGTTATGCTATATAGGTAATCTTTTATGCAGTATAACTACTGTTAGTGAGTTATAGGGTGTAGGCTTTAGTAAGGGGTAAGGTAGATAGGTTATAAGTACGCATAAATTAGGTATTTATAAATTTATTGGTAGCTCTATAGTTAATTATAGAATAGGTTTTATATTATTTCTTGGCAGTAGTTCCCTCTATAGGTAAGACTATTTACTTCCATCCTTCTATTCTTACTAAGCTATTTATTAAGTAAGTTAATATATAGATCCCTCTATTATTAGAGTGTCCTAACCTATAACTTAGGGCTAGGACTTTATGTTTTTTACTTCTACGTCTAATTCTACTACCATTACTATATCTTTATCTTATGCAGTAGCGGTATATAGCAACATATTTAGTGTCTAGGGCGTAGGGTTAGGTATTTAACGGCAGCTACTAAACCTAGCTATTAGGCAGTTTGGGCTATAGCTATAATAGCCTTCTTAATAGTATCTATAGCAACGCCTTAGCTTTTAGAGTAGCTTATACTCTTCGTCTAGTAGCTTCTTTAAGAAGGCTAGTATGGAGAGGTTAATATTAGGACCAGTGGTATTGCTTAGGGTAGTGGGTATTGGTGGTTTAGTAGGTCCGAAGGGCTTCTATAGGGAGGTTTTTAGGTAGGGGTTTATAGTAGTAATCTAGTTTAGCCGTTATCTAATCTTCTATAGGGCTGCTACCATATTATAAACGTTATTATAGTTATAGCTAGCGGCTGCGTAACTAAGGTAATAAGTGACTTTTTTAAGAAGGTCTTTCTAGTCTTTAGTATTGTCTTAGGTAAGAACTCTAGTATATTTCTGGAATTTAATATAGAACTTATTAAATAATTTAGTAGGATTTATCTTTAGGGCGTGTAGTTTAGCTTAACTAGTGGCCACTAGGTTATAGTTACGGTATATTTAGTTAAGGTTATTAAGGACTTCCTAATAGGACTACTACTTTTGGGGACTGCTAGTCTCCTATTAAGCAAAAAGCCTATTAAATAGGATGCCCTTTGTTCGTCTAATAATATAGCTAATCTTAGTATCTTCTGTAGGGAAAAGGTAGGCGCTTTAGGTTAGTTTCTTATGGATTTATATCTTCTAGTGGCTATATTCCTTGCAGTCACCCTTAAAGATTAAGGAATTAAGGTAGCATGTATTAGACCCTATAGTGGTAGTTTAGGTTTAACTATTATAGCTTTTATTATTGCCGCTGCTGTAGTAGGGGTTTCTGTTAGGTAAAGCTGCTTAGCGCTAACCTTTTGTTAAGTGTTAAGTAGGTAAGGTTACTAGGGACGTAGAGACTTAGGTAGTATTATATATAGTAAAGAGGTGTCTAATATTGTTATAAATATGCTTATTAAGCTGAGATTGTAGATATTTAATTATACCCTCTCTTTTAGTAACTATAGTAATAAGTATAATCTTAGCCTTCTTTAGTTATTGGATATCGCGTTTAGATGCATAGGGGTTATCTTTAATTTTTTAGCATGTGTTATCTGCGAGCGCCTTACAAGCTTATAGGTCTTAGATAATATTATAATCTTAGGCAGTATGTATCTTAGCTTATATAAGCTTTAAATAGTAGTTCTATAGAAGGTAGTAGTATTTATTAGGTTCTTATACTACCATTTTTATAAATATCTTAGCGTCTTATATCTTAATCTTAATGGGTAGTAGCCCTTTGGCTTATTTATCCGTGGTTGTGTAGTTAATAAAGGATAAGATATTATTAATATCCCCCTTATAGTTGTTGTAGTTTTTTAAGCCACTAGGCTTCCCTTTAGGGGTTAAGGCTAGGGCTAATAAATTAAATCCTCCTAGGACTGATTGGTGTTGTGGTTTTAATATAGGCATTAGGTTGTTCTTTGAGTTTAATATAGTGGCTAGTAAGGAATTTTGTCTTACTATTATTAATTCTTTAGGAGTATAAAGTGAGGTAACTTATAGGCACGCTGCTTTTAGCAGCGTCTACGGTATTATAGAGATATAGAATTGGTTATAGGCTGAGCGTTGGTAAAGAAAAAGGCGTAACGTAATGTTATGGAACGCGGGCAATGGCTATAAAGTGTATATATTTAGGGAGTCTATAAGACGTTGCGCGATTGATTGTAAGGGTCGAGGGCGTAAGGAGGTGATATACCCTCGCGTAGCTGACATAAGCTGTACGCGAGGTGTACGCGGGAGCACGGGGTTCTCCTATAGAGGCCCCTGCGGTCAGGTTCCGTGACACTATACTTGGCCCTTATAGGCTGCTTATGCTATATATGCGCTCTACTAGAGCTTACTATCTACCTATATTTCTAATACCCTTAGGCTCTAAACTAGTTAACCCCTAAAGCCTTAGATATAAATTTTATACTAGAGATCTGCAGATTAGTTGCGTTTTCTTATAAAATAGATTAGCTAATATTTCTCTAGTAAGAATTGGACTCTATATTATCTTGCCTATTCTATATAGGTATTATAGGCTCTCTCTAGTATTCTGCAATTCTCTATAGCTATTGGCCCATATATAATTAGGTTTATATTGTCAACAAAGCCTATTCCCTAGGTCGCCCTTTCTTAAAGGAGTTAAGTAGGTTGCTTATAAAGAAGAGGAAGAGAATAGGCGAGAGGGGTAATTCTTATAGTATTTCTGTTGCAACTGCTATAGGGGGGCTCTAGTATCCGCTGAAGACTAGTAATATTTTTTTCTGGCCTGTAAACCCTTAAATAAATTATATAATCCATTCTGGGAAGCCCTTTGCCCTAAGGATACATAGGAGGCGCTCGTGGGGTATGTTGTTGTAGGCACCGCTAATATCTAGGCTAAGCATTAATACGCTAGCTAATATATATAAAACCTATATAGATCTATAATAGGTACCTTAAAGCACCTATTATAGTTAGTATAACGGGACTCCCATTATAAGCGCTATGCTATATATATAGCTAGTTTCCTTTTCTTATTTAACGACGTTAGTAGATAGTTTATCTGCCCTGACGCCCTTATAGATTTAGCCACAGCTACATTCCTATTAAGTTCTTTAGTAATCCTCTTAAGTCTCTACAACAGTTATATATAGCTATTAATTCTATAAATCTAATACTTATTTATTTAGCGTTTGTATATAATATATCGTTATTATAATATTAGGACTACTCGCCCCGTCTAGCTAGACGTTATTAATAGCGTAGAGCTATTACGGACTCTTTATGTAGAGTCTTTAATATATTTAGTCCAGATTTTTTTTCTTCTTCCTTCTTTTTAGATAGCTACTATATCCGACCTAGCTCTTATCCTATTAGTATAGTGGCTATAACAGGAACTCTAGAACCAGGGTACTAAGATTTAGTTACTCTAATTAGACCTTAACGCCTTACGCGTTAATATCTACTAGCTCTAGCTCTAGCTTTAGACCTAACTCTAGACCCGCCTTATATCTACCCTAACTACTTATCTATATCTCCCTAATTCTCTACGCTTTAATAGTAAGCCTCTTACATTATATATATAGCTCCCATTAATTAGGGCAAAGATCTAATCTAACTAGCTCACTGGTACTAACGCGTTTAACTATATATAGGATCGCCTTAAGCAGTCCTAGTAGGCTTCTATCCTATACCTCCGCCAGTTAGCTAAAGATACCCAGTTCTAGGACCTTAAGGATATCTTCTCTTTTTTTTAGCACCTCTACTATAACCTAAAAAAACAACAGGAGGCTATTTAGCGCTTTTTATCTATAAACCAAAGAGAAAAGGAGTCGCCTATTACGTACCTTACTCGCTTTAAGCGATTTATATATAAGGCTAGTGCTTCCTCTTAGCCAGACGTATTACGCGTTATACCACTCCACTATAGCTTCCGTCCTACCCTCTGCTAGTTTCTTAAGAAGTTAAACAATACCCTACTCAGCCTATTGTATAGTAAGTACGTTAAGCTTGTTTAGCGCCTTAATCGCCACTTCTATTACTTACTAGTCCCACTAGTCTAGAACCAGCCAGTTTAAAAACTAGTGTAGAAACCCACCGCCGCCTATAAGCCTATAAACGTTAACCTCTAGCTCTAGAATGCTAGCCTTATTTCTACTCCCTAGTTTAGAAATAAGTTAAGAGCCTTACCTAGCTTCCGCTCTCGCCTACCATCTACTGCCTTATTGCAATTACGATTATCATCTACTAAGTCTACTAAGCGTTACGCATATCGCCTAAAGAACGGATTTTGGCTCTATTATAGTGTACGCGATTACTAAATTGCCTAGTATTTATACTCCTATAATAACTCCTAACCTAGTCCTACCCTATTAAACCTATTATCCCTAAAGGGGGGGTTACTATAGCAGGGCTCCTGTTATAAGCGCTACGCTATATATATAGCTAATTTCCTTTTCTTATTTAACAATATTAGTAAATAGTTTATCCGCCCCAACACCCTTATAGATTTGGCCATAGCTATATTCCTATTAAGTTCTCTAGCAATCCTCTTAAGTCTCTACAACAATTATACGTAGCTATTAATTCTATAAACCTAATGCTTGTTTATTTAGCGTTTGTATATAGAGAGATTCTTTGATTAACGTCTGATACGGATCCTACTTGGCCCACGCAGACTACTCCGTCGCAGGAGGGAAAACTTGTAATTTACATGAAGAAAACCCTGCAGTTAGGGGAGGAAAAACCCTATAAGCCACCTTAGTAGGATGAAAAACCCCGACTTGCCATATCCGTCCGTAGCAGCGGCCCTGTGGGCCTACGGCTACGTCCTGTCCTCCTTAGATGTTTGAACTCCTTAGGAACCACTGCTTCCTTCTCTAACTCATCTAAAGCCGGGGTTCACTACGTCCCAGCTAGGCCTTGCCAATTAATTGCTGTACTATTGTCTCCCATATCTTGGCCATCCCCTATATGCTACCTCTTGTTTAACCATTGCCATATACGCCATACCTCCCCCCCCCTAGGGCTATCGAAGGCGTAAGGGGGATTCATCCATTAACCACTGTAATACCAAGCAAGCGGGATATTGTATTTTAGGTATCTTTTATGCCTAGGCCCCAGCTAGGCCCTTTTTAAGGGTCACCACTCCGTCAAAAGGAGACAGGGAAAACCGTGGGTTATAATCCAGGCTGCTAAGTACTTAGTAGATAATGGCAAGTAACCGCATGCTCCGCGGGCGATCGCCCTAGGGGTTAGGAGGGGCCATATATTTACTTATTCGTTCGTGCATTCGTTCGTTCATTAATGTAAGGTCATCAATGCTTTCTATTAGGGGTCGGGGGATGCTATCAAATGCTATATATCCATATCGGATCGTACAGGTGCCTTAATAGGAGAACAGCGTGGTAGCTGTTATCGTGAAGGGGTACCAACAGTGGTGGTTTTCGAGATCTCACCATCTAAAAAATTTTCACCACCGCCCCAACGCTCACATCCACCACCAGGTCCTATCGCACGCTGTGCGACGTCTCTGCGTTGGCTCTGGGTCTGAACTTCGAAGACCCAGGTTCGTAGCCGTCACCACGTACAGGTGCAGAGTCCGTTTTCGACGGCCTAGCGTTTGTATATAATATATCGTTATTATAACAGTTAGGTAAATATATAATAACTATACTATACTAAATAATCTCTATTTAAACCTTATTATATACCAACTACTAAATTATAGATATTTAAGCTAACCTATAGTATACTACTATTAAAACTTCTTAATATAGAGAGTTAGAAGGTTAAATAAGATACTAAAACAGCTGCTACTATATTAGGTAGTAAATATTTAAAATTAAAGAAGTTATAGAATAGAACGGGAATAATGGCTCTGAAATAAATATCTATAATATCCGTGATTATACCGCGGGTCTCTTTATATAAAGCTTCGTGTAGGGCTTTATACAGAGCTTTGAGTATAGCTTTGAGTAGAGCTTTAAGCAGAGCTTCAAGCAGAGCTTCGAGCAGAGCTTCGAGCAGAGCTTCGAGCAGAGCTTCGAGCAGAGCCTTGTACAGAGCTCTATGTAGAGCCCGTGCAGAGTTTTGAGCAGAGCTCCGTGTAGAGCTTTAAGCAAAGCTTCGCGCAGGCGTTCGTGTAGCGTTCGCGCAGACGTTTGTGCAGAGCTTCAGCAGAGTCTCGTGCAGAGCCTCGTGCAGAGCTTTAAGCAGAGCTTTGTATAGGTGTTTGTGTAGCATTCATGCAGACGTTCATGCAGACATTTGTGCAGATGTCTGTTGTGTAGGCATGTTGTGTAGGCATATTGTGTTTGCAGACGATTTAATTGTTAACATATTGCCCGTGCGGCGGCGCTTTCTGCTTAACTTCGCTGGGGCTAATAGGGTAGATATATTCATCAATTATAGAGCTGCTTTTACGGATTAATTTAACAGTATTTCTAAAATAATAGCTGCTATAGAGGTATAGATTAATTCTATTAAAGAAGGTAACTACTTTATATATAAAATAAAGTTACGTTGCTTAATAAAGTCTAGAAAAGCCCCTTAGATTATAGAATTAACTTTTTAACAAAAAAGGTTAGTGATATCCGCTTGCGGATATACGTATGTCCGCTAATTGATTCTATGGTCTGAGCTTTCTGGTAACTTTGAGGTAACGCCAGATCCCATCCGTCGTCCCTTTTGGTTCGCGAAAACCGTATGAGATTTCGCCGGCCTTAACACCACCGACTCCATCACCGGCAATGGCTCTGCGCGAACTGCGGCCCAAGGCCGGTCCAGCCCTTTGGAGAGATCTAAGGCCCACTATCTGTTCTGCGAGACCGCTCTCGAACCGCAATGCCTCCACAAACGCCCTTCAGGACCTTGAATCCTCCTCTTTCACCGTGCCTCCTCCATCAGAAGACATTGTGAAAAGCTATGACCCTGTCGCGCGGAGCAAGAACAGGAAAGGTGAACTGCCCCCAAGCAGGTACGGTTACCACCACAAAGCCGGCAGTTACTGCCCTTGGACAGTTGCGTTAACCCTCTCCATTTAGATACCAATACCGATCTCCAAAATACTACCGCGGTCCGCTACATCCTCACCAGCCTCCGTCTCCGTCCGACCCTTCCTCGCGTCTCTTTATACCTGGGCCATTTAGCCTTCCCCGTCTAGAACAGACCTACCAGAGCACTATTGCACCAGACCTCTTGACTCTCACATATACACATTCCCCCCCCGGCTACAAAGCACCGCCAAAAGCTCAGAGATTACGGGGCTGGGAGGGAGACTCTCCGTATTTTAAGAATCGTCCGCTACGGGGTCCTCGTGGTGGTGACAATCTCCGCCTTCTTACACCTCCGAAGACCTTCCGGAACATCCCAAAAATCACAGGTGTAACATTACACTCGATGGTCCCTAATGCGGCGGATGATAGCGCACACTTGCATGTTGCAGGGATGATCATGCAGGCGATATCTAATGTACGAGCGACAACACACAAGGCGAGAAAGAGTGTACAACAGTGGGGTTTACGAGAAGGGAAATATATTTCTGTGACGGCATCAATGAAAGGGGAGGACACTTCCCATTTCTTGGGGAAACTTATTGACGTAGTCCTGCCGCGAATCAAGGAATGGAAAGGTGTGAAGGGAACCTCTGGAGATAGCAGCGGCAACATCACATTTGGTTTACCTCCGGGTGCGGTGGCTCTATTCCCAGAGATTGAGGTCAATTACGATATGTAAGCTTCTATTGAATAGCTATTGTGATACCCTTTAGTCTCAGCTTTACTAATTTGATATATAGGTACCCGCCGAAAATGATTCCTGGTTGTCATATCACTATCCACTCTTCTGCTACGAATGACAGAGACGCAAGGTTATTATTGCAATCGATTGGCCTTCCATTCTACGGCAAGGTTGTAAATTAGGTTTGGGACATCTTTGCTACTGTATTATCATCTACATGTACAAAATTACGTATCTCGTCCCTCTGTTGTGTCATAGACAGTGGATGTTGAGTTTAAATTTTACGTAGGCTCTATTGGCCTTGGAGTTACTGCTACGCGTCTAAAGAATTCTCACATTGACCTAATCTTCTCTAGTAGCCTGCCAGATACCACTCTAAGTATCCCTAGCTAATCGAATTGAATAGGAAGCGAGACACCTAAGGTGGAATTCTAAATTGACTGAACAGAAGAACAGAAATTTCTGAATGATGTTGTTGTCTTGAAGATTCCTGTAAAATGTCTAAAAGTTTTGTTCTGATTAACCTTTCAAACGCCCTGCTAATACAATATCGGCAAATTCCAATGTATTACATAGGATTTCCTTGACTTACCACTCATACTTTATTATCCGATTCTTGCGCTGGTCGCCGAATCACATTTTTTATATCGGATCTACTCCAGTAACCAGAAACATGGGTAAAAAACGAGTAAATCCAAACGCCAAAGATCTTTCTCCGGCAAAGCGCGTTCAGTCCGTCCGCTCCACGCGCAAACCCTCCAACCCCAATTCCGACTCCGCAGCGGCAGACCGAGTTCTCCAACTATACCAACTCCAAAGGTGAAAGATATCGCGTCGCTAACAGAAAGGGGAATTCTACTGACGCAATCATAATACCCAGAGAGCTGAACAGCTTCACCTTCAACACTGCTGATTGTGAAGACGTTCCACGCCCCGTTGGCTGGCTCCCAGCGTCCAAATGGCCACCACACAGTGCCGACGCCCTCCTAAAAGCTAATATAAAGGACGGCCCTTGCGTTGGACGTAGATACTGGGAGCAAGACTACCGCGATGATAAAAAGTTTATATGTGGCCACACGCTTGAGGAGTGGGTTCAAGGGACCGAAAATTGGGAGGAACTCTTTGAGCCGCGCATGACGAAGGATAGGGGTACTGGGGTCTTCGCCAGGCAGCTTGGGGGAACGGCGATATCCTGGGCTAGATGACTGGCGTTTTGAAGCTAGACAGTAACAACTCCATTGATCCTGTCGAACAGGGGAACTGGGTCAGATTCATCAACCACGACTGGAAACTTTTGATGAGGTTCTCCACGATGCGAGCAGGCAAGACAAGGCTGGTTGTTATTAAGGCTATCAAGAATATCAAGCCGGTATGGAGCTAACTATCCATTATGGCGATAAGTACTTTAAGCCTGGTCGGATTTGTCGCTGTGTGAGGACAATTTGCATTTCAACAAGAGAGGATTGAGACAATATTGCTTCGTTTAATATTATTTGCACACACAATTTCTTCTAAGTATGTATTTTGTGATCTGTATTAACATGTGAAACATTCCTGCATCTCCTAGAGCTTCTCAACTTCTCCTATAGGCGGCACAAACTTGCACGAGCCTACTTGAAAACATTTGGTGCTTTTACGCAGGATGAAGCAGAATAAGTCCCCAGCAGAGCAGTTGACTGATATCACTCAAAGCTCAAAACAGAGAGTCGGCTGGTTTGGTGAGAAATTAGGATGCGCTCAAAATTATTTACTCAGATTTACCTTTCTACAAAGAAACGCTGAATCATTGAGATGTGCAACTTCATCCTACTACTCTCTTCAATTCACAACCTTCACATGTCTTGTCCTTTTTCACTTATCCCCGCCTCATTGGCTACTGCATTCACCTCCATATTTCCTAATGGCTGTTTTTTGCTCTGCACACAACGACTCAGTTCCTGCAAACCATCAAGATGACCGGGGAGGGGGCCTTGAGAGCAGCAGTCTCCTACCAGAATTATGCGATATGCTTCTAATCGTCCATTATCCACTTCGAGGATAGGTGAAAAGGGACTTCTCCAGTCTGGCGTTGATTACAACTTGACCACCGTTTAACTGACGCCTATCCCCTGCTGTACAGCGTGGAAATATTACCTCAGCAAGCTCAGACCATAGAATCAATTAGCGGACATACGTATATCCGCAAGCGGATATCGCTAACCTTTTTTGTTAAAGGCCACTGATAGTCGTACACCCCTAAATGATACGCGTACACCCCCCAATTGATACGCGTACACCCCCCACCAAATAGGCTTAGATCCTTCCTCTTTAAGTTAAAACGTCACGTGTGTTTGACTTGTACGTATCTACATCGCGAAAATCAAACTTTTAAAATCAAACTTTTATAACTATACCACCATAATCAAGTCTCGATCTCAATTATAGTATAGATAGTAGAGTCTAAATCAAAGTTAGAATGTACTAAAGGACCCCTTAGTAAAGTCCTGCTAAAAGGGTAAGACCCTACGACCTCTATAAGCCTCTTAAATATTACCGCCAATACTTAGTAAGGCACTTATAGTAACGTGTTCCACCAGTCACTGGCAAACACCAGTCACTGGCAAATCCTAAAAACCACCAAAAATCGGAAAAACTGCGCCTTGATATCTTAACAATGGCTTAATAATAAATTCTAAAATTTTATAATTAGCCTTTTATACCTATTTTAAATCTCTTATTAGATTTAAAAAGTAATCTATTAAGTAGTTCTAGAGATATTGCAATTTAGCTTAAAATTGGGGGCTAAAACTCAATAAAACTTAATATCTTAATAACGGCTAGGCTTATTATTCTAGAACTTTAATAGGAGTCTTAGAATAGGTATAAAAGGCTAGCTATAGAATTTTAGAATTTATTATAAAGCCGTTATTAAGATATTAAAATGCGATTTTCCTAATTTTTGGTGGTTTTTGGGATTCGCTAGTGACTGGTGTTCGCCAGTGACTGGTGGAATATAGTAATAATATCTTAACTTCTACTACTATTGTTACTACCTATAATACCATCTATATACTCCTAAGCCAATTAACTAGATTGCGCGGTGACTTATAAGGCAGTATATAAACTAATTTGGCTGCTACTGCCTCTACTTATTGTCTGCAAGCTGCCTCTGTAGGCACGCCTACGCCCGCGCCTACGCCTACGGGTAGTATATCTAGTATTTCGCTTAAATACTAAGGGCTCGCGAGAAGTTAAGGTATTAATACGACGTCTATTTATAGAGCTAGTTATAGAGCCAGCTGGCCAACTACGGCGGCGCTTAATAGTTAAAGGCTCTTAGATAAGAAGCAGAGGATTAATAAATAGGTTAGTAGGAGGATCTAGTAGAGGGCGATTAAACCACTAGTGTATATCGATTTCGGTTAGCTGTATTTTTAGTACTAAGGTGGCGCTTTGGTGTAGCTGCCTATAGAGGGTATAGCAGCATAGAAGGCCATATACTGCGGTCTATTGGCCGCTACAATTTGGCTAGTAATTAGCTGCCTTTACAAGTTGTAGTTGGACCTTAAGATAACGGAGGCATAGAGGCGTTACTTTAGTAAGGATATCTTCGAACTCTGGCTCGCGAACGTTATATAGTGGGCAGTCTTTCTACCTCGCAATTGTTATTATATAGTTGTTTATATCGTTCTAAATAAGGTTCTTAATGTTCCGAACTACGTTAAATAAGTCGCCATTAGATACTATAAGGAAGCGCTTTAATTTAAAGTGCGCGCCCTTAAGTTATAATAAGATACTAGTGTAACGGAACCTTATAGCAAGAACTACGGTGGGCTCGTTAATGGGCTGGGTATATAGATATAAACAATAAGTTAACAACGTAATAATAACTGGTAGAGTGGTTGCCTAACAGATTAACTCCAATTGTATTCTGAGATTTACTACAAAGAGAGAACTATCTATAGTAGGGACTGAGGTCCTTTAAATACACAACCGTACTCCTATGAAATCCTTTCTTGTACGTAAGGTACGTGTTGTATATAAGGTACGTAAGTTCCTTCTATTCCTCTTGTTTAACTTGTAGCACGTCATGTAACCTTAGTTATTATTCCTCGTTATATGGTTCTACTGGCTCTATCCTAGACCGTGCCCTTATTAACTAACTAGCTTCTTCTAACTCTTCCCTAAGTAGTCGTAATATTATACTTAAGCTGCCCATAACACTATCTCCCTCCTTTTTATCTTTATCCTTAAAGATTTCTAATATCTCCAAGTTGTCTACTAGAGGTGTAATATCCGTTTAATTAATCTAGTTAATATCCTTACTTATTATACCTAAAGCATCTTCTTTTTTATACGCGTAATGTTATGCTCGCACTATTACTGCTATACTATTACTTAGTGAAATAATACCGTCTCTATGTTCTTGTTGTGCGAAAGAGGGGTTGGTTTATATTACGCTAGCAAGTCCTTTATCTTAGTAACCCTCTTCTTACTTAGAGTGCACTAAAGTAAACATTTAATCGTTTTGCGATGTTCGCTCTACTTTTAACGCTAAGTGTGCGCGTTCTATAACTCTTAATAGTCTTTAAGTTCCCTGAGTAACTTATTATAGGGTCTTATATTTAATCTGCCGCTGCGAAGCTTAATGGTAACCTAGTGCAGGCCCTCGCTAAGCTTAAGCGTTCTTGGGATGCGGAGCAGAAAGCCTTAGACACTTAGATTGCGGCGTCTACTCAGTTACTCCGTCTTAAGAAGGTTTATAAGAAGGTCCGTTTTAAGGAGTGGAAACTTATAGAATAGGGTTTGTCTAAGCTAAGTAACAAGAGAGTAGCGTCTTTAGAGAAGGAAATAACTCTAAGTAATTTAGTAGTTGCTCTTCCTAAGTCCCCCTTAGGTGGTTTGTCTTTTGGCGATCCCTTTTTAATACTCCCTAACCTGCTTTCCTCTAATACTCCTATACCTTTCCTATAGTATTCTCTAAGTTGCTTAGTAGTTTCTAGGTAGTCTTACTATAGCCTATCCACTTTACTTTATACCACGTTTTATTATCTATATCCTTATAACTAATAATCTTTAAAACTTGCTATTTGTCTTCTTCTTATCCTCTATACGTGTCTGCCTTATAGACTAGTAGCTTGACATTCCCGTATGCTAGCTCTAGCATTACGATGTGCTGTATAGGGTAGATTCTTATTTTGGCTGGTAGGTTTAACTTATACGTAACTAATAAAATCCTTTACATGATTTTAAAAGGTCCTAGTCTAACATAGTCTAACTTTTTGCTTAGTTGTTAACTCTTAAAATTTTTATATAGTAGCTATACTTTATTTCCCTCCTTAAGATCTGGTCCCTTAGATCTTTCAGCATCGTAGTACCTTTTTATTTGTTTTTGTACTAGTTTCGCTGTTTCCTTAAGGTCTGTATAAAGATTTATTAAAGTCTCTATTCTTTTTTTAGCTGTGCTACTTGTTTTCTTTGCTTAGTGTGGCGATAATAATATTCTTAGTTTATACCTGTAATTCGCCTTAAATGCATCGGCAAAATATGGTACCCTACCAATGGCCTCAATGGTTGGTGGTTGACGCAATTGGCGCGCAGTTAAGGGCATTTAGCAACTCGACCGACTAGCCTATATCGTGTTTTTTTGACACGCAGCCTACGCGCAGCCTGCGCGTAACCTGCGCGCAACCTGCGTGCAACCTACACGCAACCTGCAACTATAATTGTATTTAGAGCTATCCACCTCTTTTGTACTAATAGTATATTTTAGATAATAAACAAAGGCTACTTTAAAGCTATTTATAAGGCTAGTAAAGCAAATTATATATACTTCTTTATACAATCCATTATATTGTTTTAGACAATTTAATATAATATCCCAACTGTTTTATAATATATTCTAAAAGCATAAGACCTTTCCTGCTCTCCCTACGACAATAATATACTATAAGTATTTAGCTTTGCTAGTATAGCATATACATATAGCCAAAAAGTAGCTACTAAGAGTAGCAGATATAGGCCGAAAGAAAGGTAGATTAAGAGCTAGTATATACAATAAAGAAGCCGCAGTTATCCTATAGGAGAGTATAGAAAGTCCTATACCTAATCTCCTACCAAAAACTCTACCGGCTTCTCTATACTAGAGTCCAGAGCATATATTATAAACTTTATATACTGCTCCTTATTCTTAATTAAATTTAATGTTGCTTTTCCGTTACTATACCAGCTATAGCTGTCCTCTATAAGGCTATAGTACTGCTTAAATTATGCAAATAACTTATTAGATTTAAACCTTTCTGGCCTAGGCTTACTAGTTCCTATATTTAGGACAAAGTGGTACACTAGGGCGGAGGATATATATTCTGCTAAATTTAACAAATTTAGCTAGTTCCAAAAGTTAAATTAGCAAATATTGTAGTAGTAGTAGGGCCTTAGATTTTCTAGCTTACTCTAAAGCTCTCCCTTTAAGACAGACTTAGTGGACTAGTCTAGCCTACTCTAGAGCTCTCTATTTGGGACAGACTTGGTAGACTGGTCTGGCCTACTCTAGAGCTCTCCCTTTAAGACAGACTTGGTAGATTAGATAGTATAGCCTAGCTCACTAATAAATAGCCTAAGTTAATAATCGCGTCAGTTTTATTATTACTAAGGCTTACAAGGAACCTCTCTCTTACGTTATTGCTTAGATCCGCTATAAGGTCGTTAAGGTTATCTTTATACGGGTCCTTAATAATTTCTATAGTTAATTAATCCGGCATTGGGCCCACAGTATATTTAATAACTATAGGCTAAAGCCGTAGCTGATTCTAGATTGCCGTTTTCTAGATATCTGGTTCCAGCTGCCTAAAAGGTTGGCGTAGGCTTCTACAACAGGTTAGAGAATAATAATAGGTAGTAAAACACCGGATATATACTAACCGCTAACAATAGTGCTATAAAAGTTATCTATTCCCTTAGACCCAGTTCTGTACTCCCTAATTATATAATATATTGCTGTTGAAATAAAAGTAATAGTGTTGCCGGTAAGCTTTTTAAATATATCATAAGAGTAGGGTAATTAGGCAAGGCCGTTTCTTCCTCTACCATTAAATATACCAGCTATGCCAGCAACTATCGCGTTAGAACGGAAGCAGTTATCACTTAGCTATTAACTCTTATTAGCATTTTACTAAATAGCATAGGTAAAATACCTTTGTGTAATCTAGTATAATAAAATTGTAATTAGTTAGTAGTTCCATAATTAGTTTGGGCGTGTTGTTAAACCCTAGCCTATACACCTCCCTTACAACTATATAAGCCTTCGTAATTATGTGGTTCCTAAAGTTCCTTATTGCGTTAAATAGCTGTACATAATATTAAGATTGTTAGTGGATAATTTAATACAATATTTCTAGTATATAGATACCTTACAAGCGGACACCGGGTTAGGAATACGATTAGCTTTTTTTTATACTGCTTTTAGCTGCTTTAAAATAGCTTCTAACTATGCCTTTTTTATTATATCCTTAATAAGGCCTGGAAAGCGGTTAAACTATAGGTTAATAAGATGCCCGTTATAAGTCCTAGAGTTAGTTACTAGCCTTGCTAGTAAAATGGACCTATAAAGCGCAAATATGGGCTTATATCTCTTAGGTGGGTTTTCTTTTATGCATTACCGTTATAATGTCTAGAGGTACTCTTCTCTTGCCCATATTGCGGCAGTTAGGTTAAAATTGTCTTTATAGTCTAACTCGTCCCTACTTTCCCTAGTGCTATTTAGGTCCCCTTTAAATCGAACACTAGATTGGTATACTCTATATTAGAGGGAGATTACTTGTTTTATAGACAAAGCTATATTAGGGTTTAGGCGAACACAGCTTACTAGGGAGAATATAAAGCCAAATATTGGTTATTTACGCGATAAGGTACAGATTGGGTGCATAGGAGAGTATTTTAAACTAGCACGCAATTGTTTACGCAGTAAGGTACAGATTGGGCGCGTAGGAGAGTATTTTAAACTAGCACGCAATTGTTTACACAGTAAGGTACAGATTAGGCGTGTAGGAGAGTATTTTAAACTAATACGCAATCGTTAAGAGCCGGAGGTATATTGCAAAGATGCTACTTTTTATAGCAGTAGGCGGTTAGATAGTAAAGAGAGTATTTTATTTACTAGGGCTCGCCAAGTACCAAATAGTAGAGGAGACTATTAAGTATTGCAGTTAGACTCCGGTTATGCATAAAGGTATAACCTACCTTAACTAAAAGATTGGGACTTCGCATTTTTAACTAAGCTAGTTTTACTACCAGATTATTAACAGATTTAGTAGATTTATTAATATTTAGTCGCTGTCGTTTTGTAGAAGAAGCAGGTATAGACTTACAGTTACTATCCTTATTATTAGAGATTACCCTTTTTAGCCAGAGGCGGCTATATATATTCTATATATTATCAGCCAGCTTAATATATTATATACAACGTTAATAGGGTCTATTGCATGCCTGCTCCTCTCTATACCCAGATACAACTAGACTAGAGTTACTATTCTCATTATTAAATAATACCCTTTTTAGCTAGAGGCGGCCATGTATATTCTATACATTTTCAGCCAGCTTAATATATTATATTTAACGTTAATGGGGTCTATTGCGTGCCTACTCCTCTCTATACCTAGATATAACTAGACCAGAGTTATAATATTACTTATTCTGGCTAGGTTCCACATACTCGTTCTAGCTGGGTTTTATATGCTCGTTCTAGCTGGGTTTTACGTGCTTATTCTCTATTAGCGCGTTCTTCCTTCCATTAGCTAGAACGTGGGCAACTCCCAGTAGTAGGCTAGGTAGAGACGTAAGGTTAATTATACCAGTTATCCTTATTTCCTTATTCTACATTAACTTAAAGTAGGGCTCTTACTACTATTTTAAGTATTTAATAACGCGTTTTTACGTTTACCTGCTATAGTAACACTCCTATATTTGCCTAGTTAGTAGAAGGTACAGCTTATAGCTAGAATAGGTTACCTTATAGCTGTTTCTATCATGTCTAGGGCGTATATAGATTAACAACTTGAAAGAATGTATACTAGTATAGTATATATTGGACTAATAGCAGTATTAGTAGGAGTATTATTGCTATAGTGCTTAAAAATAACTTAAATAGGGGTGCATTTATTATAATTAGCTGCTAGTTCTAACTAGTTACAGTTAAGCTATAACCGCGACCTATTAACTCGCGTTAAGTTAGTAGTTAAGAAAAGATTATTATATAGTTAAAGATTATCTAATACTATTTGCTATTATACGCGAAACTGTTTTATTCTATTAGCATATCCCTTAGCAGATATAGTATGCATGTACAAAAGGTTAAACATTAATCCCGGCAACAAAAGCAGTAGGCTAGTAAGGCTCGTATCTAAATTTAATAGGGAGGTACCTTATTAAACCACTTTACCTACCTAGGGCGCTGGCTTTTAGATCCTGTACCTTATTCCAGTCTATCTATACTAGGTTTAACACCTGTCTCGCGCTTAAAGCGAAGCTTATCTACCTCATCTATGCAGCTCGCCAGTGTAGATAATGCTAGGGTAGGCACAGGCGGCATATAGGACAGTAATAACACTTCTATATAGTTATATCACCATATTCCACACCCTTATGCAACACCTAGTATTTCTACCGTAAATATCCAATGTTATTCTTCCGTGTCGTTAACCCTACTAGCCTATAGTAAGCCCAACCTATCCCCTATATATGTATTGTAATAGTAATCGAATTTAGTAGAATAGCAAGGAAAGCACAAGCATAGATATAAGGATTAGGTATTAGATACTAAGAGCGAGCCAGGGATAGTATTAATATATATTACCCCAACAAGTTTACCAGAAAGAACGGGTATAAACCTTAAGCTTTATCATCTAATCCCCTTAGGCGTTTTAAGAATGCCGGATAAGTCATAAGAATATCCTAGGTTATATTATCCTAAGACTCCCTCGCCTAATAGCACGCTAAAGGGCTCTAACATTAAGCCGTCTACCTTTATATATAGTGATCCATTAAACCAGTAAGTATTCCAAATAAAGTAGTGGCTTTAAGGCGCATAATCTATGCTGCGGTTATAGTTGCCTTTGCCTTTTCTGTTACGGGTTAAGGCGTAGAGTAAAGGCTCTTTTTCAACTAAGAGAGGTTTTTTTAGGATAGCTATAGGTTAAGTATTGCCTTAGTATTAACCCATTTACCAGTTCTACCTATTCTTATATATATAGAGTGCGAGTTATCTAGTAAAGGCAAGGGTGCGGAAATAGAGGGTAAGTAATTACATTGTTCTTAACTAGCAGCGCAGACTATAAATACAAGTTAGTAACACTAAATTAACTTTAAGCAGTAACCTACTCGTTCTTCTTTATTCTATTATAAATAAAAACCTATCCATTTCTTGTAGAAACATATCCTTAACCGCACTGCGCTATTTCTCTTTATTTATAAGCTGAATTCGTCCTCCGGCTATCTTATTGCCAATATAGTAGTAAAGCGTTTTGCTCTTAGGGTTAAAGTTAATATCCTAGCCTAGTATATCTATAAATATATCAAAGCTTAGATTATTAACGTGTATATCTAGGGCGTTATTCTTGCCAGTCGCTAGCTTTCAGGTAGGGATAATTATTGGCTCTTCGTCAGCTACCCACCGGATTAGTATTATTATTGTTCTATATAACCTTGGTGTTCCCTCCTGCCTTATTGCCTTTAGTATACCGGCCAGTGGATAATGCGTAATGGCAGAGTATAGGAGTACTAGGTTGCCTATTATAATTTGCCTAATAGAAGCCGTTTTATTTATTTAACGCGTCACGTTATGGCTATAGCGCTAGGCAAGTTATTTAACATATTTAGTATATAGGTTCTTAGGTAAACCTAAAAACACAAATAGGAATTCGTTAGAGATTTCATTTAATATTTGCCGTATTTATGCCTTACTTATAAGGGAGCGTAGTGGCTGTCTAAGGAGCCCACGCGTTAACATTTTGATTTTAATATTATAGTAGATCGTATTATATTATTCATTTATAACCCTAAGATCTCGCTTAAGAGTGTCTTTGGTGTCATAGCTTAGGTCTATTATTAGTGCCATAATTCTAGAAGCGTTAGGGGAGGTACGGTAGGAAAGACGTCTTAATTACACACTAAGACCAATATACAGGATTATATAGACAGGTAACTATATTATTTGGTTATATATAAAACAATTAGTTAAATGTCTTATAAGAAATAAATAAGCGTATTAGCAAACGCTTCTTCACCCACTATACCACCTGGACTTACAAGCCTCCTCCTATCCACTTTACGTCTCCTCTATCTTAATAAGCTCAATTCAGCACCTAGATTCGTTAATACTTTTTATATATATATATAAATAATTTTTTTTTTATCTCCATTGTATTATACTACGTATAATACTACATATGCAGCCTCTAGGCTATGGCGCTATAGTTCTATATACATAAATCCCTTCTAGGCAGCTTAATATGTACTAGTAACTATATTTGTTAATACTTTAAGACGCCCAGTTAGCCCTTAACTGGTAGAGCCTAGTTAGCATAATTAGAGGTCCCAACCTCCGCCAAAATACTTAATATCCCTAATAAGGGCCAGAATATTATTAGCAAAAACAAAGATATTCCACTATAAGTTAATAAGATCTTAGGTCCATCTAGCTTAATAAAGGAGTATCTAAGCTCTTAGTATAATCTTTTAAGAGAAGATACGATTAAACTATTAAGAGAGGCAGTAGGTTAAATTAGAGTAGACCCTTTTAGTTTGCCGGAATCTAGATATAGTAATAGAATCGGTATATATAAATAGGTAAGCATGCTACAATTCCAAAGCAGTTATCCCCTAATATCTACAAGGTCCATATCAGCTTAGTAATATTTTTACCTTAAGGGCTAGTAATCCGCGTGGCATTCTTACTTAGGAGAGTAGGGAAGATAATCCGTTAGGATTAGTTAAAAAGACTAGTCACCAGGTCTCTAGTTACTTTAACTCCTAAGACTAATAATTTTCAAATGGAATATATACTCGCAACAGCGGCGGCAAGACTATTAGCCGTATTAGAATAGAATTCTCTAGAGGTTAACTTATTCTTTAAGACCTAAAGAGATTAAGATTAACTTATCCATATTATAGACAATAGTTAAGGAATAAACTGGATTTTATAAAGTCAGTTATTATACTATATTGGCATTATAAAAGCTAATAAGAGAGCCGTAAGTGTATAATATTTTCTGAATAAGAAGATATCTAACCATTAATAAATTCCCGTTATTAGAATACCTTGTTTAAGTTTAACAGAATATTAAAGCACTATAATATGTTATAAATAAGCCTTATATAGATCTTAGCTTAATCGTGGCTATTAAGGATGCTTCCTTATTTAAGAATATTCACATTCTTAAAGACTGGCCAGATATAACTACTATAGGGCTTAAAGCCACTGCGCTAAAATAAGTTCTTATAAAGTGTCTTGTAATAATCTAAGGACCTTTAGGCACTAGAAAAACGTGGCTTTAAAGGCGTTACTTAGCAATATAACAATAGGAGATCCCCCTGTTATTGTTACATATTATATAAACCATACGCTAGACCAGTTATCTGGGCATATTACTTAAAGTAACCGTCTTAATACTATCGCTTATACGGACAGATAATATTACACTATATTAGGCGCCAGGGCCGTGGGGGTAAAAAGAAGAGGAAGTATTAGGGCTCCCTCTTTTTATATCTTATATTTTATTTTTTTATATTATCTTATATTGTCCTGCTATTGTCCTGCCATTATATTATATTGTCCTATATTGTCCTAGCATTGTCCCGCTATTATATTATATTGTCCTGGCATTATCCTGGCATTGTGTTATATTATCCTATTATTATCCTGGCATTATCCTAGCATTGTGTTATATTGTTCTATTATTATCTTGCCATTATGTTATATTATCCTGTTATTATTTTATATTATCCTATTATTGTCTTATATTGTCCTGTTATTGTCTTATATTGTCCTACCATTGTCTCGGTACTGCTATATACTTTTTACCATTTACTAAGATTATAGTTGTAGGTATTTATCGGCTAGAATCCAGGTAGTAACTCTTAGCAGTAATTTTACTGCCCAAATCTCTTGCTAAGTTTTGTTCTGCTAGTATAAAATCAGTAGCTTAGAGCTTGTTTTTAGTGTTATAAATCTAGATTTTAGAGCCATAGATTAATTAATTAGCATAGAGCCGTTATATTATAGTAAAGCTATATCTAAGCAATTATATCGTGATCCTTAGCATAGTGTTACACGTAAAAACATTTAATTATAAGATTTAGGAAGGTGTTTATATTTTAATTAAATTTATAAAACTATAACTAAGGGCCTTTACGGCATAGTGGTATGGTAAGTTCTATAATTGCCTTAATTTAGGGTTGCTTGGTCACTGTAGGAAAGTTATAATACTTAGCATAGTGTTAAACTTAAGGTGCCTCTACTACTGCAGTAGCAGACACCCCAAATTTCTAATAACCAAGATTTTAGATTAAGGCTTAGTTAAATCTAAAATTAAGTCAATTGTTCTATAAGGCTCTAGATAAGGCTTAGAATTTAACTTTATATAATATATAGTTAATTTTAGTAAGCAATTAAATAAACATCTCTCCTATTAGGCCTTTATTACTTAGAAGTCGTGCCTTATAGCTATAGAGCCAATTCCGCCGTCCACCTCTATAGCCATAATTGAACTAAGATCCGTATAAGGCTTATTTATAACGTATTATGGTGCTTTAATATTCTATTAGACCTAAACAAGGTATTCTAATAATAGGAATCTATTAATAATTAGATACCTTCCTATTTAGAAAATATTATATACTTACAGTTCTCTTATTAGCTTTTATAATGCTAATATAGTATAGCAACTGGCTTTGTTATGCCTCGCCATATTAGTATGCTAAGTACGGACCCTATACGGAAGGAGTACTATCGCGATTATAAAAGTTAGAATAAGGGCGTTATAAAATACGTACAGCTGCGATTATAGCAGCGTCGCGATTAGGGTAGGCAGAGACGCCATATTATAAGGAGTTATTAATTAGGCGCGTATACAAAGCTTTAAATTTAATTTGGAGTTTAAAGGAGCTTTAAGCTCCTAAAGTTACAACTAAATATTCCCTATAGAGATCTATCCCTAAGGATCTAGTTTAATTGTAAGGTTTAGAAAGGGGTTATAATTTAGTTAAATCTATAAGATTATATTCCAAAGTCCTTATAGTATAGTAGTATAGTATGTTCTGCCCCTTGCTATTTAGAGCTAGCCTAACGTGATTAAAACTTAACATGGAAGAGCTAATATGCTAAATATATAGTACTAAGATTTCGTTAAATGTATAACTTTAGGCGTTATAAGATATATATAAAAATATAAGCTTAATTTAGAGCCTTGCTAACGCTTAATTTAATAGAAAACAACCTTTTTTTTTAATATTTTTAATGTGTAATAAGTGAGAATCGAACCTGCTACCCCTAAAAGTCACACTCGCGATATCCAATTACCCGATCTAGCTAGGAGGCTCGGCGGCAATGCAATAGGGCTCAATAACGTGATAAGGCTTAACGGCGATATAATAAAACTCGACGACGTAATAAGGCTCGGCGACGTAATAAGACTCAATAACGCAATAAAACTCAACAACGCAATAAGGCTTGGCGACGTAATAAGACTTAACGATGCAATAAGGCTCGGCGACGTAATAAGGCTTAATAGCGATGCAATAAGACTCAACAATGCAATAAGGCTCGGCAACGTAATAAGGCTTAACAGCAATATAATAAGACTTAATAATGCAATAAGTTTTAGCAACGTAATGGGGCTCAGGGCTGGGCAATAAGGGAAAAACTTAAGGTTACTTAGTTACTTTAATACCTAATAACAAAATCTAATAGTATAGTACTGCTATTAATGTGTTCTAATGCGGATAGGCTATATAAAGGTTTTATCTATAATATATCTAATATATCCTAAAAGTCTGCCTTTTACTTATCTTTAAGGTCAAATTTCTGGCCTATAATAAATTAAATATTGTAGTCCGTAGGAACATAATAAATAACAGTATATTTTACCCTATTGTTTTTAGAACCGTTAGATATAAAGTAGTAAATAGTCTATTAACCTATATCTATTAGTGCCGGCTAATTAAGTGCGCTTAAAACGTACCAATATTAATAATAGCTCTTTTGTTTTGTAGTATAACGGGCTTAATAGCAACAGGGTTTTAGTTTTTATTATTAAGCACATTTATCTAATAGAGCTAGGTTTGTTAATTATTCTAGTACAGCATTATATTATAGGTTAATTCGATATCTTACACCTATTAAAAAAAGACAGGAGGTAGATTAAATAGAATAATTAGGGTATACTTTTCTTCGCCATTAGGGATTTTGTATATACGCTATAACTATGCAATTAGCAGATAAAAGCGGTAGTTATAAATATTAGTTTGTCTATTTTAATGCTATCTTACTTCTTATAACAATTCAAGATACAGAGGGAGTTAGATATTAATTTCCCTATATAATAGATTTAGGACAAACTAAATAGGCCTAGTATAAGCTATTATATAGTCCTTATTCGCATTATAGACGTCTTATTATATATAAAGCCGGAATCCAAAGAGTCTATATAGAGAATAGTACATTCAGGATACCTAATCTATGGAGAGTGACGCTTTTTAGAAAAGTAGATTTAGCAAACTCTTTTAGTTATAGGAGGATCCTCTTACATACCAATTAGGCTTTTAGAATAATAAAGATAGCATATATACACAGTCTATTAGTAAAGAGAATACACCTTAACAGGAATTGTTAATATATATTAGGAATAAGAGTTAGTAGGGTTATAGGCTAGATTACTTAACAGGTATTACAGTAGTTAATAGCTAGAGTAATATTAATCTAAACCAAATTCAAACTTTCTAAGGTTTAGTTATACAGTGGTTAATATTAAGATAATATATTACAAAATATTAAACAGTTGCATATTATCTATATATATATGCATTATACTAAGACATATTTTTATTATAGGTAATCGCTGCTTTAACTACACTAGCTACGCTATTTCTATTACATTATCATTAGCCTGCTGAGTAGGTTAAGCTTTAAACACTTTATAGAACTTATTAATTATTATCCTTTTAGTTATTATACGCCTTGCTAATATAACCATATTAATCGGGTTCCACTTATCTATACTATATATTGTTAACGCAGTAACTACTAGCGCTAGCTATCTAGATCTAGCAGCTTGGCCAAATACTTGCACCTCTATATCTACCATTATTACTGGTTTAAGCAGATGGACTCTATATATAGAGACCAAATTTAGACCCTCTCCTCTAACCCTTCAGTTAATAATAAGAAACTAGACCACGTTATTCTAGTAAAGACCGCCTATTAGAATATAAAACGCTTTATAGATATCCTTTTAGTCTTTTAAGGATATCCTAGACTCCATCTAGCAAATAGTTAAATATTTAAACTAGCCAAGCCTTTTATAGAAATACTATATTATATTATTAGTAACAGTTTACCACCAATCTAATAGCTAACTTATAAGGCGTAATAGCGTATATGCCGCTAGTTTATAACTGCTAAACAGTAGTCTCTTATTAGGATTCCTTTTAGGTACTTTATTAACGTATTTTATAATTCCCTTTAGTTTCCTAGAGTTAGCAATTATACTCTAATTCTTCCAAAGCGGATTCTCGTCTAAAGGTTTATTCTATTTTTTGCTATAAAACTTATCAACCATCTACCTTAGCTTTATTCCAACTTTTTTCTTATCCTTCCACCACGCATCCTGCCACTTATCTCCTATCTTAGCTAGGCCTAGAAAGATAGCAAAATTTTTTAATAAGCAACCAGCTCCCTCCAGAAATTAATCTATATTAAAGACAGGTTTTTCTCCTTTTCTTCCTTTAGCTTTCTAGTGTCTAAAAGCTTTATTTAGCTATTTAAAAGCTTCTAGGGATACTCTACGCCAGAGCTTCTTAATATACGGCTTAAATATTAAATCGTTCATTATATAGCAGTCTTAATAGACGACCAGTAATAGCTTATTAATCACCCTCCTATTAAACTATCAGTCTTCCCCTATCCTGCGTATAATTAAGATCTTTGCAATTAAAGAGGAGCATTCTTTAAAGCCTATAATAACCTTGTTTGGAAGAGAAAAGTAATTAGCTACTCCTAGCTTTTCATATTTAATTAATACTTTAATATTATAACCATTAATTAATTTTATATTTGGGCAATCTGCCTAATTAAGGGCCCTAAAAATTTCCAAGGTAGGAATTAGACTCGTAAAACCTTTACTAGTTAGCGTACCGGAAGTAAACACTACTAAAGGTTAAGAGGTGTAGTAGGCTATTTTACTATTACCGTCCTTATAAGACAGGCCCGGGCGTTAGAAGCGAGGAAATACTGCTTAATTATTATACACTTATTTAGCCATTTTTATTAGATAACCTATCTCTAACCTATCTATATAGAACTTATCGGCAAGAATCCCACTAACAATACAACAAAGACTACCGTCTCTATAAAGATTAAAAATAGTCTTATGCTGTTCCTAAGCGGTCTAGGTTGTTGCCTAAGTTTATAATATTATAATTATAAGATACGAAGCCGATCTTAGGTCTATTTTCCACCAGACCTTTTTGCCTTCTCCTTTACATTTTATAGGTTTAAGAATGTCTTTATCTTTATTTATAAAATTATACTTCTTTATACTAGACCTAATAAAAGCCGAATAGCGCACGTGAACTTGTAGTTTGCCTTTAGGAATATAATTATTTAGTTCTAAGGTTTTAAACTATAATTCAACGTCTTTAACCGCTTGGGGTAGTAGATTCTATCTAGTAATATATATAGTTGGTCCTACTAGCCAGTAAAGGAATTTTCTAGTAATACTTCCCTCAACACAACAGCACTGTGGCATACCATCTATTTAACTTAGGTATCGGGCGTTAGGGGGCTGCGGGTATTTATCCATACTAGGGGCAAGGTAAAGACTTTCATCTCTACCTTCTTAATTTTCCCAATTAAGCCAGTTAAGGTTAATCTTGGTTATTAATATGCTGGTGTAACGTATTTCACGGGTAAGCTGGTCAAATAGGTAAGCTAATCACTTCAAAAACACACCAAAAAATGGAAAAATCACACTTTAATATCTTAACAACCACTTAATAATAAATTTTAATAATTTAAATTTAGACTTTTATATATGCTCTACAGCCTCTAT
>Ga0307507_10002761_pt1 | contig 35894 bp, 23 predicted proteins | sample 7_EM_MG_FD_207223 | JGI IMG/M metagenome (GOLD analysis project Ga0307507, IMG submission 207223) | Populus trichocarpa ectomycorrhiza microbial communities from riparian zone in the Pacific Northwest, United States - 7_EM | ecosystem: Host-associated > Plants > Roots > Unclassified | place...
CATGGGCTATGTGAAAGGACTTTATAGTATTAATGCTTAGCCTAGATATTAGCGGCGCCTATAATAATATACCCTATAAGCGTCTCCTATATATCCTTAGGGCAAAGGGCTTCCTAGAATAGATTATCTAATTTGTTTAAGGATTTACAGGCTAGAAAGAAATATTACTGGTCTTTAGCGGATACTAGAGCCCCCCTATCGCAGTTATAATAGGAATACTATAAGGATTACCTCTTTTGCCTATACTCTTCCTCTTCTTTATAAGCAACCTACTTAACACCTTTAAGGAAGGGGCGACCCAGGGAATAGGCTTTGTTAATAATATAAACCTAATTATATACAGGCCAATAGCCGCAGAGAACTGCAGGACACTAGAGAAAGCCTACAATACCTATATAGAATGGGCAAGACAATATAGAGTCCAATTCTTACTAGAGAAATACCAGCTAATCCATTTTATAAGAAAACGCAACTAATCTGCAGATCTTTAGCATACAATCTATATCTAAGGCTTTAGGGGTTAACCGGTTTAAGGCCTAAGGGTATTAGGAGTGTGGATAGACAGCAAGCTCTAGTAGAGCGCATATACAGCGCAAGCGGCCTATAAGGGCCAAGTATAGTATATCGCCATATCCAGGATCGTTAATTCTATATAGGGTCTATACTTCTAGAGGTTACGCCTACTATATATAGCAGTTATCCGGCCGACCATAACGTATGGATCTAGCATTTGGGCCACAGGAGAAACTAAGAAAGGCCCCCCTAAATCACTCCTTAAACCACTCCAAAAGGTCCAAACAGCTTGCCTCTGGAGTATAACAGGCGGGTATAAGCGAACGGCCACAGCACTACTTAAGAAGGAAGCCAATATTTCCCCCCTATAACTATATATTAAAGCCGATGCAATGTAAAGGGTGTAAAAGGAACGTAACTCTAATGTTATAAAGTATATTAAGACACGCCTAAACAAACTATAGAGGGACCCTAGGGTGCCCCATAGGAGAAGAAACCAACAACCCTAAAGTAGGGAAGATATATTAGGAAAACAGGTAGAGAAAGTAGAAGAAGAATAGTGCGGCATTAGGGCCCAGGCCTATATAGAGGAGGAAGGGAGACGCGTAAAAGGCCAGTAAAGACAATAGCAAGGGAGAGAAAGGAGCCAAAGTAGAGTATAAAAGAATACTAGAAAACCATTTACCGTAATATAATACTGGTTGGACCGTCGCTAGAGAGACGTATAGGAGTTAAAAGTACAGAGGTAGACTTAGGCAAGAGGAACCTAAGCCATAGTATGGTTAATGCTATAGGGGGTAAATACCTAAGGGCTCTAAGAGGGCCTAACAAAGGTAGAAAATATAATGGCAACACTCCTAAGGACAGGAGTAATAGGACTAAAAGATTAGCTTTACTAGGTAGGTGTCCTAGTAGGTAGCCTAAGGTGCGAATATGGCTGGCCAAGACAGACACCAAAACACGTAATACTGTTATACCCCTTACGCACTAGCCGAGAAGCAATGCTCTTAGTAGCTGGCACAGAAAACTATAATACACTACTCTCAATACAGAAAGGCCTTAAGGCGGCTACCCAGTGGCTTATTAGCTAAAATATGCTAGACCAGTTCCAGGTTACAAGGGAAATAGCAATAGAAGGCAAAGGGGCGACTAATAGGCGCCCCCTAATAACTCTATAGGAGTAGAGTAAAGTTTGTAATACTAGCGCGTCCGTAGACTTGTTACGGCAGCAGTGGTTCCCAAGGAGGTCAAAAAGTAAGGTAGTAGAGCACTACTGGTAACTCGCAGGCGACTCGCAAGCGAGTCCTAAAAAGGCGGGGAGATGGATCACGGGGTTTTCTTAAATAGAGTTTTCTCCCCATATGTATATAAGAAGTAGTCCGCGTGGGCCCAACAGGGATCCGAATTGGACGTTAAGCAATGAATAATAAATATATACCCTTTCTTCCCATTTCCTTACCTTCTCTCCTTACGCAACGTCTTGACCTTATTACACAGTTTATGTATATAGCTTAATAATATCTACTTTGCTATATATTATCACCACTTATACTCACTCCGTGACAGAAATATTACCTCTTAACTAGTATATAGGAGGTATACTAGTATTATATACTTTAATATTTATCTTACCTAGCTGTGTTTATACCCTAGGTCTTTTACTAGGGCTCCTATTCTATAAAGCTAGTATTAAGTAAAACCTAAGTAGATAGTTATATAGCCGTAAGGTATAGGCGACCCTAGGGCGACCTAGGGGTGACTTGCCCGTAAGGCACGTGCGCTATATATACCTAGGGAAAACCCTTCCTTACCTCGCACACAGACTCCTCCTTTTTCCCTTAAGGATTTGTCTATCTATACAATATACCTTATTGTTCCATTATTAAGCTCCTTATCCACATCCTCACCTTATAGCTAGTTATTTAATCCTATTACCTCTATCCTTAGTAGCGTTACTATTATATTTTCTACCTTAATTAGCCCTTAGTAAAGTCCTTAAACGTTTACCCTCTATAGTATTAACTATAGTATAGCTTACTTTCTTTTCACCTATATCTCCTATATAACTCTCTAGTATTAGTTAATCTATTACTATATATTATATTGGCTAGCTTTCAGTATTTTTTTTATATTCTACTCTAATTCCTTTTTCTTCATTATTCTTGCTCTTATTAATCCCTTATATATTTCCTTTACTTCTATATATAGGCTTAGGCTTTAATACAGCGCTATTTCTACTCAATTTTTACTACCTACTTTACTAGTACTTCTTCTCTACTCTAGGGTTATTAGGGACTCTTTCTTTAGGAGGCCCTAGGGCCTCTCTATAGCCAACTTAGGTATATCTTAATATACTTTATAATTTTATAGTTGTGCTCCTTTAGCGCCATTTATATTATAGTAGCCTAGATATATAGCCGTAGTGTAATATATCCCGCTCTATATCGCCATAAGCCTAAAAAAAAAAGAGTAATCGCGAATCTATTGCGACTTTTGTGGGATCTAATATATATACTCTTATATATAGGGGGGGGTATATTTCTTCCTTTCTTAAGTAGTACTATATTTGTTTGCTTATACCCGCCTATTAGCCTATTATTCTCTAAAGGTATACTACTTAGACCTTTTAAAGTAGCTTAAGGAGTATTTTAGGAGGGCCCTTTTTAGTTTTTGTAATAGCCTAAACGCTAAAGCTATATATTATAGTTGGCCGAATAACCGCTATATATAGTAGTTATAACCTCTAAAAGTATAGCCCCTGTAAACTATTTACTTTATATATACGCTTTACCAAAGCTTGCTATCTACCTATATACTAAGTACTCTTAGCCTTTAAACTAGTTATCCCTAAAGCCTTAGATATATATTATATATTAAAGGTCTATAGATTAGTTATATTTCCTTATAAAGAAGATTAATTAATATTTCTTTAATGCAAAGTAGGCTCTATATTACCTTAACTACTCTATATAGATATTATAAGCATTTTTTAGTATCCTATAATTTTCTGCGGCTATTAATCTATATATAATTAGGTTTATATTATTAATTGTATAATTACAGCACCTGTCGTACCAACCGCGTGCCTACGCGTTCGGTACGCTGAGTACGCGTTTACGCGTTCGGTGCACCAACCACCCGCTTACGCGTCTGGTGCATCCCTGAAGCACTGACTAATTAGGGGGGAGGTGCGTCAGTATATAGACCACGTAGTCTACCTCAATAGAATCAACAGTCACCACCGTCTAAATAAGCATACGATACTATACGTATTTCGTGCCCCTAGACACGACTCACTTATACCATTAAATTGGTACCAACACTGATTAGTGAGCGCGCACAGATTAGGAGATACGCACTTGCTTGGAAGACGTCCAACGCTCCACCTTGCAAGCCCCTATTTTAGTTGAAGAGAATCAAAGTACTCTAGATTTGGAAGACGTCTAACGCTCTATCTTACCTAGAATTACCTTGAATCTACCCTGGTTTTAGAAAACGTTTACGCTCCACCTTAATTAGAGATATTGACCACTATACCAGTAGTCAACGCGACTATGTTAAGAACACGATTACACTAAGAACGCGACCACTACACCCTACTAAAATACCCCGGCCTCCTCTCTGACCCCTTACGGAGACCCCTTACCCTTTTACGAACCGTTACGGACCCGTTAATCACTTTTACGGACTGTTATGGAGACCTCTTACCCTCCTGCGAACCACTACGGACCTGTTAAGACCCTATAGAGACCCCCTTACCCTTCTACAAACCGTTACGGGCCCGTTAACCGATTTTACGGACCCTTATAAGACCTCTTCTACCCGCTACGCACTACACTACACTATACAGTATGGCAGACATTAGTAAGCAGGTTAATAAAGGTCAAAAGAAGTGGAGATAAGGAGTTAACGTTACGTCTATAAATGACGTTAACAACTATATTAAATTTAAAATCCTTAAGTACGAATACTTTAAGCTTATAAATGTTGACCTATAGGAGCAATACTAGGAAGACTTTGCGGACTTTATGGAAGCCATCTTTAAGGAATATAACCCCACTACTATCTGTAACCTACGGACCCTTTTACGTAACTAAAGCGTATGGGTTAAAAGGAACAAACGGGTTACTATTACACGGTCCTTATATAATACAATATATAAGGAGGACCGAACGGAATGGACTAAGGAAGAAATCCTAGACAAGTATAACACTACTAAGGAACTCTTTACTTCTTCTAAACTTAATATGATTGCTGGCCTTATACCTAACCCTCTTAACCAAATTCGTCCTATAAACCTAAGCAGTTTTGGAATTGACCTTACTAGCCAGAGCATACCCAGTACCTAAGTTACAGACCGTAATACCCCTGTAAACCAAAATACGGGCTAAAACCCTTCCACTACTGCCCAAGTTATAGATCTGCAACCCGCCTAAGTCATAGATCCGCAACCCGTCCAAGTTATAAATCTGCAACCTACCCAAGTAAAGACCTATAGCAAGGAGTTAGCTAACCTAGCTAAGCTCTATACCGACGAATCTAAGTACAGCGGTGAAAATGATAACTTTGACTTTAAACTAACTATCTTTACGGACCTCTGTTAAAAGGCCGATATTCCTAAACAGGAGTTTAGCTAAGCCTACTCTACCATGCTGCGCGGCCAAGTACTTAACCACTACTATACCAACCTCAAGAGTAACCCCCTTGGTGTTCCCTTTGATAAGCTATACAAAGCTATATATAATTACTTTAAAGGACCGGAATATAAGCGTGATATTCTTACCTAATAGAATGCGACTAAGCTATGGACCGTAATTAACAAGAACACTGAAAAATTAACTATAGAGTGTCTGCAGATCCTTATTAAAGACCTCTAGCACCTATAGCACGGCCTTAACGCTAAGCTTTAAACAGACGACTTCCTGCACAACAAACTTATTACGGCTTGCCAGGAAGTAGAGCCCTACAAGTATGCCTACTACAAGCCTATAGATACCTTAGCTGGCCTTATTAATGATCTACGCTCCTCTATTATAATATATGAAGTCTTAAACCTACTAAGTAGCACTTAAGCCTTTGCTATGGATATTCAATATCCGTAAATAAACTTAGACGTCTACTTTACGGACCGCCGCTACTGCTAGCAGCACCCATACCGACCAAGTCCTACCCGTAACCCCCGCAGCAACCCCTATACGAAAACATACCCCCGCAGACAAACTAGTTAGAAGTGCTTTGTATACGGTAAGGAAGGATATTAGTCTACAAGGCATACCCAGGAAGAACGTAATAAGTCTAGGAAGAGACTTAATAACCAGATTAACCAGTTCATTTTAGAATACAAAGGAGAGGAAGCAGAGGAGCCCCCTAACGAGTTAATAGAAGCCCTTATAATTGACTTTAACTTAGACGCTTAGGAACAGGAGACCTTAGAGATATTCCTAACTACTTTTAGACCTTTTATGGACAGTTAAGCCTTTAATACTATAACTGTATTAGCCAACCGCTCCTTTATACACTTAATTACACCCGAAAACTGGCCCGTAAGTACACCCGTTAGACCCGTTATAGACGTTATGGACCGCGAACAGGACCCATTTGCATATATTACTACAAAACGCTATACCCCTAAAGAATTCTATGGCATTATGATTGATATAGGTGCCTCTAAGAAGTCTACTGCAGGTTATGGACAATACCTTATATATAAGACTACCGTAAATGATAATACGGACATTAACACTATGCAAGCTGGGGCCATAAATGTCCAATTTGGTATTGGTTTAACCGCATTAATTAAATCAGTTGCAGTTAAGACCCTAATTGGCCTAGTTGACTTCCATATAGTAAAAGCGGACACCCCTTTTCTACTCTGTCTTGCAGATATGGACAGGTTACAGGTCTACTACAACAATATTACAGACACCTTAACTAGCCCTATAACTGCCCTAGGAAGCAAGCATATCACCCTACTAATTATACGACGATTTGGACACCCGTTCCTTATATAGGGAGAGACTTTACGGACCTATATTTAGGAATCTTTTGACTACAACCTATGCTACCTTACCAGTACTAAAATCCACCGTTTGCACCGCCGTTTCGGCCACCCGTTAGCCGAAAAGCTATATAGAGTTCTTAAACGCTCTAGACATGACGACGTTGATAGGAAGGCAATTAACCACCTAACCAAATACTGCTCTTTTTGCTAGAAATACGGATGTTCCCTAGGTAGATTTAAGTTCACCCTTTATAAGGACCTTAACTTCAACCACTTAGTGTACATGGATATTATGTACATCAACGGCAGTCCAGTATTATATATAGTTGACGAGGCAACCCGCTATTAAGCCGCCTATTAGTTGCAAAATATATCCGCAAAATATACTTAGGACATTTTACGGACCTACTGGATTGACATATACCTTGGACCCCCTAAGTATATCACCCACGATGCTAGTAGGAACTTCATCAGTAAGGAATTCCAACAGTATGCTATGGCCATAGCTATTTTAACAAAAGCTGTTCCAGTTAAGGCGCACTAGTCCATTAGACTTATTAAGCGAGCTTACCTAGCTTTATGGAGAGTTTACTAGATTATTATGGACGAGTGTAAGAATATCTAAAAAGAACTAGCTTTACAGATGGCCGTAAAAGCCGTTAATAATACCGCTAGCCCTAACGGACTGGTACCTACTCTCTTAGTCTATGGAGCCTACCTAAGGATGAGCAAACTGGACCCTCCTGCCCCGTCCATTACGGATTGAGCAGCTGTAATACGGAAGGCAATGGCCGAAATAGTCAAATTACGGGCTAAATAAACTGTTAATAACGCTCTACACTACTGTAATGGACCTAATATAACCCCAGTATATAACCTCCTACTTAACTCTGAAGTCCTCGTGTGGCGTAAAAGTGGTAATTAGACTGGACCTTACTGTCTACTGGCCGTAGAAGACGAGACCTGCTGTGTATAGCTCCCTAGCGGACTGATAAGCTTTAGAAGCATATCTATAAAACCCTATTTTTAGTCCAAAAACATCTATAATGTTGAGCTAGACGAACCAGAAGCACCCGCTAAATTGGATAAACTAGAAGTACCCTTACCTACCCTAGAGGTCCCCTAGAAACCCAATAAACCTGCGGAACCTGCTGTAAAGCGTGGCCGAGGACGCCCCTACAAGAACCCTATAACGGAGAATTACCTAACCTCTATAGGCACATCCGCAAAGCAATCTCCGCCTATGGATATATTAGTTCTAGTACAGGAAACCCCTTTTATGGACTTATAACGCAAAGAGATTAACGGACTACTTAAGAAGGGCGTCTTTGCGGTTATAACAGAGAGAGACGTTCCGTAAGGCGTCTATATATTTAACTCGCGCTTTATTGACGAAATTAAGTACCCTAGTACTAATAAAGCCTTCAAAAAATCAAGGCTTGTTGTATAAGCCTATAACAACTAAGGAAAGGACTTAGTCCTTATACAATCGCCTATAATTTAACAAGTTAGCCAACGGATTATACTTGCACTTATACTGGGGCTATAGCAAACCAAACCTATAGCCCTCTACTTACGGGACATCTCGCAAGCCTATATGCAGTCTAATACCTACCTAAGTAGGGATATCTTTATATAACCACCCCGTGAGCTTAACCTATAACTAGGAACAATTTTACGGGTTATAAAACCCCTGTATAGAGTACCGGAAGCTGGAAACTATTAGTTTAAGATATACTACCAGCACCACGTCCGTAAACTTAAGATGGAGCAGTTGACCTATAACCCTTGCCTCCTATACACCCTATTAAACGGCCTTGGTATTGTTGGACTCTAAACAGACAATACCCTCTTCTTAGCAGACCAGACATTTGCGGACGCTAAAGAGACTAAACTATAAGAAGCTAAGTTCCTGGCAAAGCCGTAAGAGCAGTTAACTGAGCAGACTCCAATTAAGTTTAACGGAGGCTTAATTATATAAAAGGGCAACTTAATCCAGCTAACCTAGGAACGCCAAGCTTAAAACCTAAAGCTCGTTATAGCAAAGCCTATGGACCTCACTAGTTCCCGCGGAGAGACCTATAAGACCGTAAATACGAAGGACTAATATGCTGCATAGCGTGCAAGAGGCGCCTATATTGCCATAGTCTGCCAACCCGAATCTGCCTACGACTTGTCCTTTGCGGCCCAGACAGTAGATCTATAAGAAGAAAATATTAAGCAGCTTAATAAGCGCATTTAATGGCAGATTAATAATGCGATAAGAGGACTTACTTTTATACCGCTAGACCTAAATTCTATTAGCGTAATAGTATTTACGGATGCCTCCTTCGCCAATAATAGGGACCTGTCATTGTAAATTGGCTTCGTAATTATACTTATAGACCGTAATTAGAACGCAAATATACTGCACTAGTCTTTAATTAAATGCAAGCGAGTAACCCGCAGTGTACTAGCTTCTGAACTATATGCACTAGCCTATGGCTTTGATATAGCAGCCGTAATCAAATCAACGATCTAGAAGATCCTATAATTGGAGCAGCTACCCCTGGTTTTATGCACTGATTTAAAGTCCCTCTACGACTGCCTAGTTAAACTAGGCACGACATAGGAGAAGAGGCTTATAGTCGACCTAATGTGCTTATGTTAGGCCTACGAACGACGCAAGATTATGGAAGTCAAATGGATTAGTAGCGGAGATAACCCAGTAGACGCCATGACTAAGGCAAAGCCGTGTTAAGCTCTTAAAACCCTAATTAACACGAACAAGCTCAACCTAAAGGTTATAGAATGGGTAGAGCGAGACTAATGGAGCATTTACGGTTTAGTTATGGCCCGTCGGAGGGCCGTACGGTACATTTACGGCCCGTTAAAAGGCCGTATAGTTCATTTTACGGACCGTAAGTAGGACTTACGGCCAGATTGGAGCACCATTTGGAAGGCAACTTAGAAGGCACCTCAGGAGGGATTTCCTATGTATTTTCTTATGTGTTTTATGGTTCTATTAAGGCAATTACGGAGGCTATATACAAGTGGTTTCATTTTCCAAGTACCGCTAGTATATAATTACAGCACCTGTTGTACCAACCGCGTGCCTACGCGTTCGGTGCACCAACCACCCGCTTACGTGTCTGGTGCACCCCTGAAGCACTGACTAATTAGGGGGGAGGTGCGTCAGTATATAGACCACGTAGTCTACCTCAATAGAATCGACAGTCACCACCGTCTAAATGAGCATACGATACTATACGTATTTCGTGCCCCTAGACACGACTCACTTATACCATTAAATTGGTACCGACATTAATAAAGCCAATTCCCTAAGTCACCCCCTTCTTAAAGGGTTTAAGTAGGTTACCTATAAAGAAAAGAAAAAGTATAGGTAAAGGGGTCAATCCCTATAGTATTTTTATTATAACTATAATAGGGGGGCTTCGGTACCTACTAAGGACTAATAAGGTTTCTTTTTAGCCTAGAAACTCCTATATAAATTATAGGGTCTACTTTAAAAAGCCCTTTATTTTAAGGATGTATTAAAAGCGCTTATAGAGTATGTTATTAGAAGCACCGCTAATACTAAGGCTAAGTATTAATACTATATAGTCCTTTCGCCGGGTCTACGCGGTTTTTATAGTAATAGTAAATAGGGTAAGTGCTAATAGCGTAAAACGTCTCCTTTTTACCCTATTTAGTTTTAGGGAAGCGGTAAATAAACACCCTCTAATTAATATATAAATACCTCTACTAATTAAGTTTAGTTCCTTCCTAATCAAGTTAGAATATTATATAAATTTAAGTTATTTGCGTCTATATCGCGAAAATCAAATTGTTAAAATATAACTTTTATAACTGTAATACCTTAATAGCGCTATACCCTATAAGGCGCCATGTGAACTTATTTAGGTACCACTACCTCTACAAGTACGCCCATAATTACGCCCGCGTCCGCACCCGCGCCTACGTTTATTACGCGCCTATACTCAAAATATTACCTCGTATTTGCCTTATCTATCTTCACCCTAGCCTTTAACTATTAAGCGCGGCCACAGCCACCCAGATGGCTCTATTCACGTTAATTCATTAACTTATTATAAGCCATTATCATTTAAATAGAATAATGGGTATGCTACGCATAGGCATAGGCGCGGGCGCGGTTACGCACTAATATAGATATAAATAACTTAAATTACGTAATGTTCTAACTTGATTAAGAGGGAAGTAAACTTAACTAGTAGGGGGTATCTATTTACCGCTTCCCTAGTTTTATAGTAGTAATATATATATATATATATATTAGCTATATCTGTTATATAGTCCACTACTACCTTCTTTAGAATATTATTAAGAGTATTCTTTAGTGTAATAGGCTAGTAGTATAAAGGGACTTTATAGATAGAGGGCTATAAGGTATAATTATAGAAATAGGATAGATTATAGAGGAGATAAATCCTTAAGGAGACAAGGCCTCTAAAATTAGAGAGACTATATACTATAGGTACATGCCTCCAGTATATAACTAATAGCTATTTAAGAGGTGTCTAGGGGTTATCCTAAGGGTAACTTAAAGTAACCGTAATAATATCCCTTATATTCCCCTTCTCCCCCCTCTTTTTACAGTTGGCCTCTAATCACTATTACCTTATGGTAGAGGGAGATTGTAAGAGCTTATTTTAAAAGGGGTTCGAAGAGATATTAGTATACTACTATCTATAATCTAGCTATTTAGCCCCTACTTTAAACTCCTATAAAACCTTAATAAGGAAAAAATTTAACTAGAGAAAAAATTTAAAGATTACTAAGGAACCTATTAGAAGCATATTAGAAGCGTATTAGTAACTACCTAGGCTAACTAAAGGATTTAATATATAGGACCTTAGCTTACTATTATTGTATTTAACTACTAGAATATAATCTATAATCCTTTCTTATATTCCTCTACGTTACTAAAACCTTATTTCTGTATTTGCTCTTAGGCTATTATATATAGTTAGGTAATTAATTAGTTAATTAAAGAGACTTATCTCTTAAGATTTGGTGTATATACTTCCAAATCTAATGGTCCTATACTATATATTTGGCATAGCTCTACTACCTAGTAAATAAAAGAGACATTTTGCAATAGCATCTATAGCTATTATATAATTATTAAAAACATCTATAACGTTATTCTTTAATACTATAGTATTATTTAGGTATAATTTAACCTATATACGTTTTTAGTTAGCGTCTTAATTGCCTTCCCCCGGCTATATAATTGGGTTTTTTATAAAAAAAAGTAATAGCTAAATAGCTAATACTTATATTTCCGTTTTATTAAATTACGCTATTATTACAGAGTTATATTAATAAGGTTACGGCTATATATTAAAAGGGTATTAAAAGGTAAAGTATAAAGATACCTGTGACGGTGCTAGGGCACCGCCCCTGCAGCTAGCTTGGCGTAATCTCCGGAGTTTGCCTATACTATATATATTACCCCCTAGAGCCTCCTTTCCTCTTCTTCTTCTCCTTAGCTTAGTATTCTTATATAGTAACAATCCATAAGCTTCAGTTTAGAAGCATTTATGCGAGCCCGTCACAATACCTTACTTATTAAGCTTAATCCTTTTCCTTAATACTGTTACGGCGCTAGTGGAAAACAGTGGATTATGGTAGACGTTATGGTAGACGCAGAGTCACGTGAGCTTACGTGACTTAAGGATTGTATAAGACTTCGAGCGACGCTGCCCTTCTTCTCCTTTCCTTTCTCTAGCTTTGGATCCTCGTTTATAGACTACCAATTATATAGGCTTACGCGTCCCTCTTGCCGTGCTCGTGCCTTAATTAACTAAGTCGCTAACATTATCTAAAGCTTATTATTACTCTCTCTTCCTAAGAAGGAACTTAAATATATCTATCTATAAGACTATAAATAGGACAAGGACACAGAATAGGACCCTAAGGATATTACTAGGACTATAAGGACAGGACAGACCTAAGAACCAAAAAAACATAAATAGAACGCGAAACCTAAGAATAGGACATATATGGACTAGAACCCCTAGAAAATAAACAAACACCAGAAATTACCTAAAACCCTTACTACTATGCTAAGAAATACAGCAGCTGGCAAAGCCGCTGCAGGACCTATAAATACCTCTAATAGTAAAACAGTTGCCGTCTTAACCCCCTAGGAAGAGCTCGTAGTAGCTAATGCTAAAATTAAATGGCTTTAAGAGCTGCTTAAAACTAGAGACACCCCTATACCTAGCAAGGAGTTATTAGACACCTAAAGACTTGCTATAGTCCTTAAGGCCCTAGCCTAACGTATAGCATTAGCATTGTCGCGGTCCGTAAAGGTTATAGACCCCCTGTTACTTACAGACGGAACTAACCCTATATTTAATAACTAGAAGCTTTAATTGCAGGATAAGCTTAAAGTTAATACGGACCATTTCCCCACTACTTAAGCTAAGATGGCCTATGTCTTCGGCCATACTAGTAGAGACGCATAGACGTACCTACGTCCGCGATACGCCTAGGACTTAGTAAATCCCTTCCTCTCTAAAGACAAGATAATTAACCACTTATCTTCTATCTATAAGGACCCCTTTAAGGCATAAAACGCCCGCCTTAATTATAAAGCTTTTAATATAAAGACGACGGAGACCTTTTTAGCCTTTTAGACCCGCTTTCTATACCTAGCTGGCTAGGCCTAAATTCCCTATAAAGACCTAATACTAGACCTCTTAAACAAGCTTACCCTAGACCTACAGCGCGCCGTACTGCTAGTTTTTACTACTATATAGATGCTAAAAGTACTTACGGACTACTGCCTATCTATTAACTAAGGCCTCTATTAAATTAAGGCACGAGCTAAGTAGTATAAGGCTAGAAACTCTCTAAACCAAACTATAAACACTACATAAACGGCCCGTAACACTTTAGCACAATCTATAACTCCTACGGCACCAGCCGTATAGCCTGCTGTTAATTTAGCAGCTAGTCCTACTGTGGGTCCGGCGCACACTCAGCCTATATATAACAACCCCTATAAACAGGCCCTTAGTAATTAAGGAGCTTGCTTCTTATATGGCCAGAAAGACCACTTTATAAAGGATTACTAGACGAAGGCAAAAACGGGCAAGGTTCTATTAATTTAGGAGGATGGTATAGAGCTAGAAAAAGAGGAACCCTAGAGAAAGACTCCTCTCTAGGGTTAAAAGGAATTAATATATTATATATTAATCTAAGTTGGCTAGTTAGTGAAAGAAGCTGCACTATCCCTTATACTTTATTTTGTAATAGATATTAAGTTTTAACCTCTGCTTTAGCTAACTCTAGAGCAAATACCTTTACCTTAATAAATACCCAGTACGCTATAAAGCTAGCTAAATTTTTAAATGCGCCTCTTAAAGAACTGCCTAAACTAGTCCCTATTTATGGGTATAATAGACGAATAGAACCACCTATTATAACTATCTTATAAATCTACCTCCGTGTTAATAGACAAAGGCAGTATAATGTCCCCTTTCTTATTATAGACCTAAAAAGCCACAATATAATCTTAGGAAGAAAATGGCTAGCCTATTTAGGCTTACAGCTTAATATATAAAGTAGACGGCTTATCTAGCCCAAATTCCTACCCCTAACCCCTTCCTTTATAAAAGAGATTAGTATTATAATAGAGAACCTTATACGGCCCTAGATTAATACTATTTACTAGGCCAATACTATATATAGGGACCAGGCCTTTAAGAAAGATGTATAGCTTAATTTGTAAAGGATTTGTATACTACGCCGCCCCCAGACCACCTATATTACGCCACCCATACCAGGGATCTAGAAAATTAGTAGTAACCTAGCTAAGTCTCCTGTGGAGAACTTAAGCCCTACACAGCTATAAAGGAAGGCTAGGAATACCGAACGCTATACTAAACTAATAGACTAGAAGGATAACTTATGGAAAATGGAACATAAGCTAAGGATGACCATAAACCCTATACTGTAAAATATGGCCTAATAAAAGTCCGTAAAGAAACCTATGGACCTTCCCCTAGTTAATATTTGCTGTATTAGCGCCGTAGGATTCTACTAGAACTTAATCCAACCTAATACCGTTGCCTTTACTACTAGCTTATATAAAATTAATTAAATAATTAAGGAAAAGAAAAGTGAGCTTAGTGGATAGAAAAGTAAGCTTATAGATAAGAAGCTGGTAGAACAGAAACTGCCCCATTAATACCAGAAATTTAAGGATATATTCTCTAAGGCAGCGTCCAATATACTCCCACCTTACTAACTGTATAACTATAAGATTAAGATTAAGCCAGACAAGGAAGACACCCTTAGTTATAGCCCCCTTCGTCAGTAATTTACTGCTGAATTATAGACTATAAAGCAGTACCTTATTAATAACCTAAATAAGGGCTTTATTAAGCCTAGTTAAGCCCCTTTTAACTTGTCTATTCTCTTTACCAAAAAGCTAAATAGAGGACTTTGTTTCTGCATTAACTACTATAAACTTAATAATATAACCCGCAAGGACCGCTATCCACTGCCCTTACTTAAGGAGACTTTAGCCTAAATAAGTAGAGCTAAAATCTTTACTAAGCTTAATATCTATTAGGCTTTTTACCAAATCAGGATAGACCCTAGATTAGAAGATCTTACTATATTTTAGACCTATTACGGAATATATAAATGTAAAGTACTTCCTTTTAGACTAACTAACGGACTGGCTATATACCAGCGGTATATAAACGATGTACTCTTTAACTACCTTAACAACTTCTATACGGCCTACCTAGATAATATTATAATTTACTCTAAGAATAAGCTAGAATATAAGGAGCACGTCTATAAAGTCCTATAGTAGCTCCGCGAGGCTGCCCTTTAGGCCAATATTAAAAAGTTAGAATTTAGTGTTAAGCGTATAAAGTATCTAGGTTTTATTATTAGTATAGACAGAGTTAAGGCTAACCCAGAGAAAATAGCTGTAATTAACTAGTGGGTACCCCTATAGACTGTAAAGGGGATATAATTATTTTTAGGCTTCTATAACTTCTACTAACGCTTTATTAAGAACTATAGCAGAATTACTTGGCCTCTTAACTGTCTTATTAGGAAAAACTAGCCCTTCTATTTTAATGCTATATATACACAGGCCTTTAATAAGCTTAAAAAACGGCTAGTATCGGCTCCCCTACTTACCCACTTTAACCCAGAATGGCCGTTAATACTAGAAACTAATACTTTAGACAGCGTAATAGCTGGTGTTTTTTCCTAGAAGCAACTAGACAGAGAATAGCACCCTATTATATACTATTTAAAGACTATAATAGATGCCAAGCTAAACTACCATATCTATAATAAAGAAATGCTGGCTATAATCTCTAGCTTTTAGCACTGGTGTATACAGCTAGAGGGGACCCCTAAGCCTATTAAGGTAGTTTCGGATTATAAGGCCCTAGAATACTTTATAATAACCAAGGCCCTTACAGCCCGGCAGGTACGCTAGGTGGATATCCTATCTTAGTTTAACTTCTTAATTATATATAGACCAGGCGCTATAAACCGTGCGGATGCCCTTATAAGGCGCAAATAAGACCTAAGTAACTAGACGGCTATAAAGATCTTATTATAGACCCAGACACTACTACAACCAAAGTATCTTAACCCCTAGATATAGGCAGAACTAAGAACAGACTTCTTAGGCGCCAAGATATATCCTATTAACCCTTTAGGACTTAACTTAATTAATAAATTGCTGTAAATAAACCGTACGGCCCCTTCTCTACAGAAGTACTGTAAAAAGGTAAAGAACGTTACCAGCCTATAGTCCCTTAAAAATAGATTACTTAAGCATTAGAAATGGCTAGTAGTAGCAAAGAAATAGAACTTACGGACTTAACTTATTACTAAAGCACATGCCTAGGTCTCTATAGCCCACCCTAAAAAAAAACCTATAGGATTATTAGCAACCACTACTACTAGCCTAGAATAGTTATAGATATTAACCGCTATATATAGAACTATAATAACTACCATAGGTTTATAATTCCACAAGATAAGACCCTAGGGCTATTAAAACCACTCCTAATACCAGAATGCCCCTAGTAGTATATTTTTATAGACTTCTACAAGCTACCTACAAACCGCGACGGATATAATATAATTATAATCCTAGTTAACTACTTTAGCAAGCACCCATTCTTAACTCCCTATTATAAGGATATTAATACTAAAGAGGTGGCCCAACTATATATCTATTATATCTACCAAATTTACGGACTACTAGATACTATTATATCTAATTAAGGGCCGCAGTTTATATCGGCCTTTTAGAATAAGTTTACCTAGATCCTAGGTATTAGGTTAAAGCTTTCTACGGCATACCACCCCTAGATAGACGGTTAGACAGAGATTATAAATTAATACTTAGACCAGAGACTCCGGCCCTTTGTTAACTACTTCTAGGATAACTAGGGTAAACTGCTACCCCTAATAAACTACGCCTAGGTAACCCTACCCTATAACTCTACGAGATTTGCACCTATTTAGCTAGAAATGGGATATTTACCCTATACTAGCTTTAACTAGAATAGACCGGAAGGCCTACAGACTATATACGAAAAACTATCTTATAAGGAAGCCTAGTAATATACTAAATGCTTAGAAAAAGCCTAGGCGGTAGCCTATATAAATCTAGAAAAGGCCTAGAGATTAATAGAACAGTAGGTAAATAAGCACAGGCGTAAGCCTAACTTCACTATAGGCAATAAGGTCTGGGTTATAATAAAGAACTAGAAGACGGAACGGCCTAGCTATAAGCTAGACTATAAGATGGCAGGACCGTATAAGATCCTTAATAAAGAAGGCAACTCGTATAAGGTTAAGCTCCCAGACTTAATTAAAGTCTACCCTATTTTCTTACCAGATAAGCTATAGAAAGCTGTAAATAACCCACTACCTAGATAAAAGAATAAGCCTCTACTGCCAATTTAAGTTAATGGCAATAATGAATAGGAAGTTAATAAAATACTAGCCTATAAACTAGTATGAGGAACGCTAAAATACTATATCTAATAGAAAGGTTACAATCTAGACCCAACCTAGTACCCCACCTGGAACTTTATAAGTTACCCCTAAAAGCTTAAAGAATTCTATAACTAATACCCTAACAAGCCAAGACCCCTAAAGTATCTAGATAAGTAGATGGAGTGCTAGTATAGTAAAGATAATAGGCTACCTGTTAAGCATAAAGATAAGAATACCCTATAAATATAATACAGACATACAAAGCCTAAGGGCAGGCTTTTTTGGAGGGGGGGGTAATATTATAGCGCTGGTGGAAAACAGTGGATTATAGTAGACGTTATAGTAGACGCAGAGTCACGTAAGCTTATGTGACTTAAGGATTATATAAGACTTCGAGCAACGCTGCCCTTCTTCTCCTTTCCTTTCTCTAGCTTTGGATCCTCGTTTATAGACTACCAATTATACAGGCTTGCGCGTCCCTCTTGCCGTGCTCGTGCCTCGATTAACTGAGTCGCTAACAAATACCTTAGTTCCCATTATTAACCTTTATCCAATTTTAGACTTTTACTTAATATACTTATTAAATTTTGATTCTTTTTTATTATTATTTTAATATACCTCTGTATAATTACAGCACCTGTTGTACCAAACGCGTGCTTACGCGTTCGGTACACCAGGTACGCGTTTACGCGTTCAGTGCACCAACCACTCGCTTACGCGTCTAGTGCACTTATAAAGCACTAACTAATCAGGGGGGAGGTGCATCAGTATATAGACCACGTAGTCTGCTTCATACAATTAACAGTCACCATCCAAACAAGCATACGATACTACATATATTTCGTGCCCGTGGATACAACTCACTCGTGCTATTAAGTTAGTACAAACACTGATCAGTAAGCGCGCACAGATCAGCAATCACTCAATACCTCCCCCCAAGCGATACACACGACAGCGACCACCCGTTTAGACTCCTAGTACGACCTGCTAGAAGGTCGGAAGTTAGGGATTACGGACTTATCTCCAACTCTATATACTTATTTAAGTCTTAGTACGGTTTACCGGAAGTTATAGACGCGAATACAGACCTATACAGAACCCCTATCCTCAACCCCCTTGAACCTTAAACCTCTTCAGACCTTTTACGGAAACCCCTTACCCTCCTACAAACCCTTATGGCCCGTAAACCGATTTTACGGACCCTCACAAGAACTCTTCCGCCCGCTACGCACTACACTATACAGTATGGCAGATATCAGCAAGCAAGTCAGCGAAGGTCAAAAGAAGTAGAGATAAGGAGTTAACGTTACGTCTATAAACAACGTTAACGACTACATTAGTTTCAAAATCCTTAAATACAAACACTTTAAGCTTATAAATAACGACCTGTGGGAGCAATACCAGGAAGACTTTGCGGACTTTACAGAAGCTATTTTTAAAGCCTGCAACCCCACTACTATCCGCAAACTACGAACCTATTTACGTAACCAAGGTATATAGGTTAAAAGGAATAAACGAGTTACTATTACACAGTCCTTATACAACACTATACACGAAAAGGACCAAACGGAATAGACCAAGGAGGAAATCCTAAACCAGTTCCAAAAAACTAAGGAACTCTTTACTTCTTCCAAACTTAATGTAATCGCTGGCCTTATACCTAACCCTCTTAACCAAATTCATCCTATAAACCCAAGCAGTTTTGGAATTAATCTTACAGGCCAAAGCATACCTAGTACTCAAGTTACGGACCGTAATACCCCCGTAACCCAAATTACGGAACGTAACACCCCTACAAACCAAAACACGGACCAAACCCCTTCCGTTATTCAAGTCATAGATCCGCAAACCATCCAAGCAAAGACCTACGGCAAGGAACTGGCCAACCTAGCCAAGCTCTACACTAACAAATCCAAGTACAGCAGTGAAAACGACAACTTTAACTTTAAACTAACCATCTTTACAGACCTCTGCCAGAAGGCTGACATTCCTAAATAAGAGTTCAGCCAAGCCTACTCTACCATGCTGCGCGGCCTAGCACTTAACCACTACTACACCAACCTCAAGAGCAACCCCCTTGGTGTCCCCTTTAATAAGCTATGCGAAGCTACCCGCAACTACTTTAAAGGACCGGAATATAGGCGTAATATTCTTACCTAATGGAATGCGACTAAGCTACGGACCATAATCAACAAGAACACTAAAAAATTAACTATAGAGTATCTGCAAATCCTTATTAAAGACCTCCAGCACCTATAGCACGGCCTTAACACCAAGCTTTGAATAGACGACTTCCTACACAATAAACTTATTACGGCTTGCCAGGAAGTAGAGCCTTGCAAGTACGCCTATTATAAGCCTGCAGATACCTTAGCTGGCCTCATTAATAACCTACGCTCCTCTATTATAACGTACAAAGTCTTAAACCCACCGGGTAGTACTTAAGCCTTCACCACGGATATTCAATATCCGTAGACAGACTCAGACGTCTACTTTACGGACCGCCGTTACCGCCAGCAGCACCTATACCGACCAAGTCCCACCCGTAACCCCCACAGCAACTCCTGTACGAAAGCATACCCCCGTAGACGAATAAGCCAGAAATGCTTTGTGTATAGCAAGGAAGGATATTGGTCTACAAGGCATACCCAGGAAGAATATAATAGGTCTAAGAAGAGATTTGATAAATGGATTAGCCAGTTTATCTTAGAATACAAAGGAGAGGAAGAAGAGGAGCCCCCTAATAAGTTAATAGAAGCCCTTATAATTAACTTTAACCTAGACGACCAGGAATAGAAGACCTTAGAGACATTCCTAACTACTTTCAGACCTTTTACGGACAGCCAAGCCTTTAATATTACGACCGTATTAGCTAACCGTTCCTTTATACACTCAGTTGCGCCTAAAAACCATTCCGCAAGCACCCCCGTTATGGACGTTATAGATCACGAGCAGGACCCATTTGCATATATTACCACAGAACGCTATACCCCCAAGGAATTCTACGGTGTTATAATTGATATAGGCGCCTCTAAGAAGTCTACTACAGGTTACGGACAATACCTTGCATATAGGACCACCGCAAATAATAATACGGATATTAATACTATGCAAACTAGGGCCGTAAACGTCTAATTCGGCATTAGCTTAACTGCATTAATTAGATCAGTTACAGTTAAGACCCTAATTAGCCTAGTTAACTTCCATATAGTAAAAGCAGACACCCCTTTCTTACTTTACCTTGCGGACATGGACAGGTTATAGGTTTACTACAACAATATTACGGACACCTTAATCGGCCCCGCAACTGCCCTAGGAAGCAAGCATATTACCCTGCCAATTACACAACGATTTAGACACCCGTTCCTTATATAGGGAGAGACTTTACGGACCTATATTTAGGAATCTTTCAACTATAACCCATGCTACCTTACCAGTACGGAGATCCACCGTTTGCATTGTCATTTTGGCCACCCGTCAGCCGAAAAGCTATATAGAGTCCTTAAACGCTCTGGACATAACAACGTTAACAGGAAGGCAGTTAATTACCTAACTAAATACTGCTCCTACTGCCAGAAATATAGACATTCCCCAGGCCGATTTAAGTTCACCCTTTATAAGGATCTTAACTTTAACCATTTAGTATATGTAGACATTATGTATATCAACAGCAGCCTAGTATTACATATAATTAACGAGGCAACCCGCTATTAAGCCACCCGTTAGTTGCAAAATATATCCACAAAGCACACTTGGGATATTTTACGGACCTACTAGATTAATACGTACGTTGGACCTCCTAAGTATATCACCTATAACGCCAGTAGGAACTTCATCAGCAAGGAATTCCAGCAGTATGCTACGGCCATAGCTATATCAACAAAAGCCGTTCCAGTTAAGGCGCATTAGTCCATCGGGCTTATTAAGCAAGCTCACCCAGCCCTACGGAGAGCTTACCAGATCATTATGGACGAGTGCAAGGACATCCAAAAGGAACTAACTCTACAGATGGCCATAAAAGCCGTTAACGACACTGCTGGCCCGGATGGACTAGTACCTACCCTCTTGGTCTACAGAGCCTACCCAAGGATAAGTAACCTAAATCCTCCTGCCCTGTCCATTACGGAACGAGCAGCTGCAATACGGAAGGCGATGGCCGAGATAGTCAAGCTACAGGCCAAACAAGCTGTTAATAACGCCCTGCACCACCGCAACGGACCCAACACGACCCTAGTACACAACCTCCCGCTTAACTCTGAAGTCCTTATATAGCGTAAAAGCGGCAAGTGGACCAGACCCTACCGTTTACTAGCTGTAGAAAACGAGACGTGCTGTATATAACTTCCTAGCGGCCCAACCAGCTTTAGGAGCATGTCCATAAAACCCTACTTTCGGCCCAAAGACACCTATAACATTAAGCCAGACGAACTAGAAGCAACTACCAAGCCAAATAAACTGGAGGTAACCGCCGAACCAAACAAACCAGAAGCGACCACTAAACTAAACGAGCTAGAAGCACCCTTACCTACCCTAAAAGTCCTCCGGAAACCCACTAAACCCGCTATACCTACCGTAAAGCGCGGTCAAGGACGCCCCCGAAAGCACCCCATAACTAAAAACACCATAACGGAGACTCACCTAACCTCTGCAGGAATATCCGCAAGGTAATCTCCGCCTGCGGATATATTAGTTCTAGTACAGGAAACCCCCTTTACGGACTCACAACGTAAAGAGATCAACGGACTACTTAAAAAGGGCGTCTTTGCGGTTATAACAGAGAAAGATGTTCCGCAAGGCGTCCGTACATTTAACTTACGCTTTGTTGACGAAATTAAGCACCTAGGTACTAACAAAGCTTTTAAAAAATTAAGGCTTGTTATACAAGCCTATAACGACTAAGGGAAGGGCTTAGTCCTTACGCAATCACCTACAATTCAACAAGTCAGCTAACGGATTATACTTGCACTTATACCTAGACTACAGCAAAGCAAACCCGTAGCTCTTTACCTACGGGACATCTCGTAAGCCTATATACAGTCTAATACCTACCTAAGTAGGGACATCTTCATACGGCTACCCCCCAAGCTCAACCTACAACCAGGAACAATCCTACGGGTTATAAAACCTCTGTACGGAGTACCAGAAGCCAGAAACCATTGGTTTAAAACATACCACCAGTACCACGTTAGTAAACTCAAAATAGAACAGTCAACCTACGACCCCTGCCTCCTATACAGCCTATTAAACGGCCTCGGTATTGTTGGACTCTAAACAGACAATACCCTATTCCTAGCAGACTAGACCTTTGCGGACGCTAAAGAAACTAAACTATAAAAGGCCAAGTTCTTGGCAAAGCCGTGAGAGTAGTTAACTAAGCAGAATCCGATTAAGTTTAATAGAGGCCTAATTACACAAAAGGGCAACCTAATTAAGCTGACTTAGAAACGCTAAGCCTAAAACCTAAAGCCCGTTACAGCAAAGCCTACAGACCTTACCAGTTCCCGCAGAGAGACCCGTAAAACCGTAAATACAAAGGACCAATACGCTATATAGCGTGCAAGAGGCGCCTATATAGCCACAGTCTGCCAACCCAAATCTGCCTACGACTTGTCCTTTACGGCCCAGGCAGTAGATCCGCAAAAAGAAAATGTTAAGCAGCTTAATAAGCGCATTCAATAGCAAATTAACAACGCAATAAGAGGACTTACTTTTATACCACTAGACCTAAATTCCCTTAGTATAATAGCATTTATGGACGCCTCCTTTGCTAATAATAAAGACCTATTATCACAAATCAGCTTTGTGATTGTACTTACGGACCGCAATTAGGACGCAAATATACTGCACTAGTCTTCAATTAAGTGCAAACGAGTAACCCGCAGTATACTAGCTTCTAAGCTATATGCACTAGCCCATGGCTTTAATATAGCAGCCGCAATCAAATTAACGGTCCAGAAGATTCTACAACTGGAGCAGTTACCCCTGGTTCTATGCACCGATTTAAAGTCCCTCTATAACTGCCTAGTCAAACTAGGTACAACACAAGAGAAGAGGCTCATGGTCAACCTTATATGCTTACGTCAGGCCTACGAACGGCGCGAGATTACGGAGGTCAAATGGATTAGCAGTGGAGACAACCCAGCAGACGCTATAACTAAGGCAAAGCCGTGTTAAGCTCTTAAAACCCTAATTAATATAAATAGGCTTAACCTAGAAGTCACAGAATGGGTAGAACGGGACTAACGGAGCACCTACGGTACGTCTACGGCCCGTTGGAAGGCCGTACGGCTCGTTATACAGTACAGGTGGAAAACGGTGGAAAGCTACGGTGGAACTTAGTGGACTCACGTGACCCGCCGAATTTTGTAGGGTAGTTAAATTAACCAATCACGATTTTCCATCCCCGGGATGGAAAATCGCCATTGGCTCGCTTAGCACTAGCGCCTTAGCGGCCCTCACAATCCGACTTGTGGCTCGTCTACTGCCCGTCAAAAGGCCGTACGGTTCATTCTACGGACCGTAAGCAGAACTTACGGCCAGCTTAGGGCACCGTTTGGAAGGCAGCCTAGACGGCACCTCAGGAGATTTCCTATGTATTTTCTTTTGTGTTTTATGGTTCTATTAAAGCAATTACGGAGGCTGTACATAAGTAATTTCATTTTTCAAGTACCGCCAGTGTATAATTACAGCACCTGTTGTACCAAACGCGTGCTTACGCGTTCGGTACACCAGGTACACGTTTACGCGTTCAGTGCACCAACCACTCGCTTACGCGTCTGGTGCACTTATGAAGCACTAACTAATTAGGGGGGAGGTGCATCAGTATATAGACCACGTAGTCTGCTTTATACAATTGACAGTCACCATCCAAACAAGCATATGATACTACATGTATTTCGTGCCCGTGGATACGACTCACTCGTGCTATTAAGTTAGTACGAACAACCTCTTTACTCTCTTACTATATTATAAAGTAAGTACAAGCGGCGATAATATATGGCGAAGTAGATATTATTAAGCTATATATATAAACTGTATAATAAAATTAAGACGTTGTGTAAGGAAAAAAGGTAAGAAAATGGGAAGAAAAGGTATATATTATTAACAAGGTTGCTTAATTAAGACATACACAGAGCAGAATAGGATTCGCGTCGTAGTCCTGGCAGAACTTAGTAGGATTTAGTGGATATGGCAGAATATAGCAGCATGCCATAGATTACCATTAGACTGCTATTAGATTGCCGTAAATTTCCGTTAGATTGCTGTCTTACGGTCGGTCTCTAATTGCTAAGTCGGTGTGTAAGGTCTTATGGGTGTGTCCCGTAATACACTAACTACTTTTTTAAGCCAATTCCTTAGTGTATCTTAGCACTATTATTATATATAAAATCTTAACCTCCACTAACCTACAATTAGTGCTAGTCCTACCTAAAAGACTTTTCTATATATTTTTAAAAGACTAAAAGTCTAATAAAATAATTCTAGAGATTTATAATAATGCTTACTATATAAAATCTAATACCTTTAGTCCTTATAATTAATACATACGTATTAAAAGCGGTAGTTGCGTTAAGGTAAGCTTTTCTATCCTTAATAGATTTCTATTACTAACTTTAAGCTTTAATTATAAAGGATCTTTTAGTAACTGCCAAGGCTAGCCTTCGGCTAGCCCTTGGCACCTCTTTATAAGCCCCCTTAGGCTTATAGCCCCTCCCTCCTTATTAGTTCGTCTCTATACTAGGGGTATTGCTATACCTACTCTTTACCATATTGTCCTCTTCTATTAACTCTTCTTATAACTTATGCTCGGCTTACCTGCTCCCTACTATATACCTAGGCAATAGCTTTACATTAATAGCTTAGGCCTAAATAGCGACGTTCCTTTAATATTTTTAACTACTATATCGCCTGGACTCTTTTATTTTAACGCTAATACTAAATACCTAGGTTAAATTTAAGACTATACTATAGCTATCTATACTACCTATAACTTTTAGTAAGCCGGCTAGTAGTACCTAATAAGGAAGTAATATTAGTATACTAAAAATAGAGTAAAGAATGGGGTAATAAGAAGAAGGTCGCCGTCTACTATAGAAAGGAGTTTATATATATATATTAAGTTTCTAAAGAGTATAATATAATGCGTTATTAGGTAGATTACCCTTTAGGTACCTAGTAAATAGGTAACTAATAATTGCTATAGCAAGGTCTTAGTAGTTTTAGACAATACTAGCCAGCTAACATCTCTATTTATTTTAGGCTTAAGTATATCTTTATAGACTATAAGCTTACGCCTTAAGAGTTTTATTAGCACTAGTTTAGATCTAATATTAGTATTAAGCGTTTAAAAATCTCTATTCTTGCTATACCTTATCGTCCTGCCCCTATTTTTATACCTACTTACACCCCTATAAAGAAATCTTATTCCCATTAACTATTCCTTAATAGGCCAATAGATACTAATTCTACTCCTAAGGGTAAGGCGTAGTGGCTTTTAATTAGGCATTAAAGTTTAAACTTATAAAATTTAGAATTAGTTTCTATATATAGTAGCAAATAAGGATCTTAATTAGTACTTAGAAAGGCCTTATAGGCCTATAGAAACACTATTCTTAATATAGACTAACGTACTTAATAAGCAAGTCAATTAGATAAGCAAGTTAAATACTTTAAAAACTTACCAAAACTTACCAAAAATTAGAAAATCTATGCTCTAATATTTTAACAACTACTTAATAATAAATTCTAATAATTTAGATTTGGACTTTTATATATAATCTATAGCCTCTATTAAAGTTATATAGTAAATAGTTTAGTAGTTTTTAAGATATTAAATTTTGGGGGCTAAAACAAGGCCAAACTACTATATCTTACTATATCTTAAAAACCACTAAACTATTTACTATATAACTTTAATAGAAGCTTTAAAGTGTATATAAAAGTCTAAATCTAAATTATTTTAATTTATTATTAAGTTGTTATTATAATATTAAAGTATGGATTTTCTAATTTTTGGTAAGTTTTTAAGGTAGTCGACTCACTTATCTAATCGACTCGCTTATTAAGTACGTTAATTAATAGAAATGCAATTTTAGTAAAATACCCTATTAAATTCTATATTTTATACGTAAAATAGCAAAGGACATATTTTGACTTAGGCCGTAGCCCTAATCCTTATAGTTTCCAGAGCTTATCCATTCTATAAGATAGTACCTAAGGTAATACTGAGAGCGCTCTTGGACTTGTTGATAGTGGAATAGTCCCAAGCCGAGTAATTGGACCAGAACCCTACGAACAAAATATCGGCTGCATCTTTCTTTCCCATCAATCCACTAACACCCCAAGCCTCCTCAACCACTCCACCCTCTGATATTCAAAGCCCAAGATCTCTTCGTTGCATTCTACATCCCCATACCACGGACCAAATCTAGGCAAATCCACAGCATTCACAAAAGCTAACATAAAACCACCAGAAATCAAACATATGGAGCACACTCCCGGCCCATTTAAAAGCCTGCACTTCATGAAGACCCTACCACATTTAATCATTAGAACGACTCGTCACCATCGAAACCTTAACCGTCAAAGTTGCTTCTTATCAGATCCTAATATGCCGGTATGCCCATTGCCAAAAGACGCCCTCAACACCTGCGATCCCCTTCATATCCCTATGACTAGGTAAAGAATGCAACCACGTAATGCATGCGCAACTCCCACTTTCTCAATCCGCCCTGGGGAACGTCTTGATTCGCAGCCGTTGCCGCTCCTCGGTGTGGCTAATCGCTCCGCAACATACTCTCTACCAAATCTCCCAGCGGGCCCCAGAAATCCTTGCTTCCGCTCGCGAGGCCGTGCTCGTCGATGAACAGCACATAGTGTTTAAAACTCGTGTTCAAGTGCGGCTCGAGACCCAGCTCAATGACGACCGGGTAGTGATGGCAGTAGATGTGGGCGTAGACGCGATAGAGGCGCTTGAACATGTTGCGGATGAGGGCAGGGAAAGTTTTAGGAAAGGGGACCCCTAGTGAAATTAGTAACGACCAGCAGGACATGATGATAGACATACCGATTCTGCTGGGGAACATTTGCTCGTTATCGATGTTGCTTTGCACCCACGCCATTAAGTGCTCAATGTATTCCGGTGCAGGCATTTTGGTTGGACGTTTGAAGTTTTCGCTGTCTTGCCACAGGTACTCGAATCTATGAAACATTAGTGCTCTCTCGAAAGAGACAAAAGTGAAAGACTCACTCATCTGTCGCCTTCATCTCCGGACACGTCTGCGGCGAGCAGAATTCCGTGATGGAGCCATAGAGCAGATTGATCTGGTTGTAGAAATCGACAACTACAGTCCTATGTCAATACCCGCGCATCTCATCCCAACTCTTCGCTATCCAACCTCCGCACTGTAAACTCACCATTAACAGCCAACCACTCATCCTTATCCTCCCCCTCCGGCAGCTTAACCGCCTTCCTCAAACTCCCGCTTCCCAACGTCGCCTCTGCATACTGCTTCAGCTGCCAGCTACTGGTGCCCCGATTCGACTTCTGCGGCTTAAACGGCGCGCGCGTGCGAGGATTACTAGAAAAACCCCCAGAAAGTAAGCCCAAACCACCAAAACGAAACCCCATACTCTCCACAACCCCATCCTCCCCGGCAGAGCCAGCAGAGCCAGCATCCCAGCCCTATGCCAAAGGGGACGACCGCACCGGCGTGCCCCACCTCCGGGCACGAGCTTGTACGAGTAGTCCGCAAACCCCCGCAGCGGACTCTCGTCTTCTCGCAGCACCACGGGGCACCGCCTCGGCGGCTGGAGTAACAGCGACGGCACCGACCCCAGCCTCTCACCGGCGCAGATACAACACCCAGCGTCGTCGCACCCAGCGGCCGCCCGCGCGCCCAGCGCCTCGCACAGGCTGCGCTGCAGCGGGCTCTAATACGTCGTCTGGGACTCTGCGAGGAGCAAGCCCTGCGCCCATGCCGTGCCATCCCCGGCGTGCGGCTCCGTGGCCCTAAGGTGTATACAGCTCTCCCCCCCCGGGCGAGCGTGAAGACGGGCTGGAGGGACTTGGGCTTCGCGGGGAAGGAGATAGAGGAGTTGGAAAAAGAGGACGTGTTGACGAACATTGTTGTCATGAAGCCGGACATGCTTCGCTGTGCCTATGGCCCGTATGCCTTAGGTTTATGTGGAGCCGGGTGAAGGACGAAGGGTGCTGTGATTGCATTCCTGGAGTTAGCTGGGTGATTAATGGGAGGGTGGGATGTTGGAACCTACGATTCGAGGAAGATAAAAGGAGTGAGTTGGAGGAAGAAAGGGGTGGTCAAGGGAAGGGAAAAACTCCAAACGAGGATTGATGAGCTCTGGAATTAGAAGTGAAGGGATGTTGCGTTGGTGGTGGGTTGTTCATGGTGGTAAACACTGGAGGTGCGCCACACCATGACTAATACAGGCTCTCGATTTCTGATACTCGAGCCACATTCACAACCAAATCTACCACGAAGTGCACAGTAATCAAGAAGTTTAGGTTGGGAGGTCAGGATTTCATTTCTAGGTCTATTGGTACTCTATCTATGAGCCGAATTTCAGCTCAACACATAGTGTCTCACTCATTGCCTGTGATATATGTCATTGTCGAGGTATCCACCAGGACCATTATCTTTCACATTGACCTCTCGGTCATCAGCCCCATCAAGTTGTGCCTCGAATTCATCATAATTCACGGAAGCAGAGTCATTGCTCTTCATACGTTCGAGCTGGTCGTTAATATAGTGTGCAACGTGCTTGTCCACTTCAGCTTTTCGTTTGAGACTCTCTTCATCAAGATATCCGACGGAACTAGTGCGGTTAATAGGCGAAAAGGCCTCGTCGGTATCTCCATTCGTCGAAGTATCCCAGTCGCTGCGGAATCCAATAGACCTAGTTGTAGAAGAGCGCCGGAGGTGTTGTTGTTTCCTCGGCCTGCCATTGGTGGTGAAGATGTCGTCAAAGTAATGAGCAGCCGCGGTGGTCGGGGTACGAGGTGTTTGCGGGAGTCGACAGCTGACACTATGATGCATATTAAAAAACCACCTAAGTAAGTTGATAGAGGAGCGATTCCGGCTTACCCAGTATCATGGATCATTTTAGCAATGAGCCCTGTCCATCCACACTGGTGGCTTGCCCCCAATCCACGACCGGTATCTCCATCGAAGAATTCGTGAAACCACAAGTAATCCTTCCAGTTCGGATCATAGTCAAGCATTTCATTACCGCCATTGATTGCTCTCCGTCCATCATCGCCTTGGACAAACAAGTGCTGCAAACGATGCTGGAGCTCTTCGGCGACATGGCCAAGGTGCATGTAGTCTCTAGAGCCTGTAGGACACTCGATCTTGAAGTTGTTGCCGTAAAACATGTAGAACCGCTGAAGCGATTCTATGATCAAGAAGTTGACAGCAATCCAAATTGGCCCACGCCAATTACTGTTGCCTCCAAACAGGCCGCTATCAGAGTCACCAGGAACGTAGCTGACCTGGAAACGCTGGCCATTGACATCCATGGAATACGGGTGGTCCTTGTGGTATTTTGATAAAGATCGAATGCCGTGGCCTGCTAGGAACTCTGTTTCGTCCAGCATCTTGGTCAGGATGCATCTTAAACGATCCTCATTAACTAAGGCCAGAAGCAATCTGTCATCTTTGCCACGACGCTTCATCGATGCAATGTTGCGCTCCGCCATCTCATTACGATTTTCAATAAACCATTCCATTCGCTTCTTAAAAGCAGGGAATTTTTGTATCACTTCGGGCTCGAGGGTCAACGTTGCATAAAGAGGGATAATGCCAACAAGAGATCTGACGGGCATCTGATGACTCCAGGGCCCACCCCAGGAGATCGCATCGTAGTAGAAACCATCCTGTTCATTCCATAGTGGCTTCTCTTCTCCGCCTGAGCGATATTGCATAGCATCGCTGATAAGGATAAAGTGCTCGAAGAACTTAGATGCAATATCCTCGTAAGTGCGGCGATGCTTGGCAAGTTCGAGGGAAATGTTGAGCATGCACAAGCAGTAGAAGGCCATCCAGCCAGTACTATCAGCTTGTTCCAGAACACCTCCAGTTGGTAGAGGCTCGGATCGGTTGAAGAGGCCGATGTTGTCAAGGCCGAGGAAACCACCTTCAAAGACATTGTTTCCGTCAGCGTCTTTTCGGTTCACCCACCAGGTGAAATTGAGCAGCAGCTTCTGGAAAACTCGCTCGAGAAAGTCAAGATCCTCACGTCCATACATTTTTCGCTCGATCTTGAAGGTCCGGAATACAGACCATGCATGCACAGGAGGGTTGACATCCCCAAAGTTCCACTCATATGCTGGTAGTTGTCCGTTGGGGTGCATGTACCATTCTCGTGTGAAAATATCCAACTGCTTCTTTGCAAATTCTGGGTCGACCATAGCCAGAGGGATGCAATGGAAAGCGCTATCCCATGCGGCGAAGAATGGATATTCCCAAGAATCCGGCATAGACAGAATATCGTCCAGATACATATGTCTCCACTCCTTATTTCGAATGTTCTTCCGCTCTGGCGGAGGAGGTGGCATTCCTAGATCGCCGTTCGCCCACTGATCCCAAATAAAGTGATAGTACTGCTTGCACCACAGCATACCGGAAAGAGCTTGGCGCTGGATGTTGCGGAGGTCGTCAGCCATTGGCATTGGGCTGATTCGCCAATAGAACTCATCGGCTTCGGCACGTCGTTGCTCCATGATGTCGTCGAATAGCTCTTCATCGAGGTAGCCTTCATATCTTCTCGAAAGCCTAAATCGAACTACAGCACACTCTCCAGGAGGGACACCATCACCCTCGTCAAACGCGTACCAACCAGCACATTTCGTGCCAGCTTGTTTTGGGTTGACAGCATCCAGCTGCTCGTCAACAATATATCTTTGGAATGCGTCCTTGACGTAAGGCGTCTTGTTTTCTCCGCCCCAGATGGATTTGTAGTTTGTTTCATTATCTGTGAAGAGCAATTTCGGCTGAATGTCTTGGCCGCTAGGGCCAGTTCCAGGCGATGGAGAAAGCTGAAGGTATCTCTCGCCTAGTTTATGGTGTTTGGAGTGCGCAGTTGTTGGGCCAATCTTCCGTATAGATGGTTTTTTGTCCGGCTTCTCATGTCCCCATGACCATGTGTTCCTGAACCACACATGCGGAATAATATGTAACGGAGCTGCCTCGGGACCTCGATTGTATGCTGTAACACGGAACAGTAATTCCTCTGCATCATCAGCTTCTTTTGCGGTCTCAATGAAAATATCCCAGTATCTATCACCGTCGAAACACCCGGTATCAACGATGTTGTACTCCTTTTCGAGCTTCGAACGCTTCGCGTTCTCTCGGATCAGGTCCTCATAGGGAAATTTCCGCTGTGGGTACTTGTAGAGGTATTTCATATAAGAGTGCTGCAATCAGAGTCAGTGTCTGCCAAAAAGACCGGAATAGAGGGATGGTTACCGTAGGAGTGTTGTCCAGGTGGAAGTGGGCTTCTTTCAAAGATTCGCCGTGGTTTCCCTGAGGATTCGACAAACCAAACAGCCTCTCCTTTAGGAAATCACTGCGCAAGTCAGTAATTGCTCAGGATCAATTTTTCAATTCGTCCTACTCTTTCTCGTTCCAGAAGGCAAAAGCAATGTTTTGCTTGCCGTGTGAGTCCGAGACTCCAGCGATACCATCTTCACCCCAGCGGAATGCGCGTGATCGAGCCATGTCATGAGTGAAATCTGCGCAATCCCATTAGCAGGCTCCAATGGTATACCATAACGGCACTTACGGCTCCATGCGTCTCCATCGTGACTACGATAATCAAGTAAGCGCATGTAACCCCACCAAGACTGTAAAACTCACGAGTAATCTTCCCGGACTGAGCAGCTGTTAGCTACGAACCTGTATATGTGGAACAATGAACAGAGTTTACCAGTAGCCCACTGCCTTTCGGCGACGTAGGGGCCCCATCTTTTCCAGTACTGCTTGCGCTCCTTGTCTTCCTTCAGGCGCTTCTCCTCTTCACACAGGTACTCTTGATTTTCGACCAGCACCATCTTGCAAGCTACTCCAAGGGTAAATAGAGGATTCAAATAAAATGGGTTGGTTTGGATTGGATTTGGGTAGAGGAATAGGCAGTTAGACGATCTAGAGGGCTAATCAGGTAGGTAAACGACACAATGGAAAGCAAGTAAAGCGTGGACAGGAGTTGAATCAAATGAATGTCGAAAATAATCGATGCGTTGTGTTTCCTATAGAGCAGTAAGAGGGTATGGACGCGGTGTGTGAGAAAGGAAGAGGAAGTGAGAGCGGCGGAGGTTTCGTTCGCAGAGCTTGCGCAAACCATGCACCACATCAGTTGAGACGATAAGGGAAAGCACTGACATATGACGTCGTGACAGTTATGCGGCACCAGCTTATTTTTGGTTTGGGCAGGCGCAGCCGTTTCAGCAATTGGCATTATTCATGGCATTGTGGCATTATGTGGCGGATTAAACAGCAAATACTTGTCATGTTCTAGAACAAGCCTCCAGTGAACGCCTTTGCCCTTTTTTTTCCTTTTAGATGGCGGGGAGGTTACAAGCCGCATCTGGCTTCTCATGCCGTGATCGGCGGCATGTGAAAGTTGCCGTGCACAAGATCGGTCTGGGCGCCTTGCGCCATCCTGTCATTGGCTTGCAAAGCTCAACACCAAAACCAAGCCAAACCCCATGGAAACGTTACTTGGCGGGGCTTATGCATCGATCGAGAGCGAAAATTTACCATCAGTGTTTCACTTCCTAACCTTCAATTGTATCCAAACTGCCTTTACCAATGGTCGAAGGAGCTGCGTCTGGTCCTTTTTGATGTCGCAGCTTCTCTTCAAATTTAGCAAATTCCTTCATCGCAATTTCTTCTTCCTGATCCATAACCTGCTGTACACTCTGCACCTCTTCAATGTAATGCCTACGACCAAAATCAGCAAGCGCTTCACGAAATCAGGAAATCAGCAAATCAAGCTTACATTAGCATGCTTTCAATCCCATTCTTCAAGGTGACCGTGCTCGAGTCGCATGTCCGACAAGCTCCCCGGAGTTTTAAAAGCACTTGGCCGTCGTGAAATCCTCGGAACTCAATGTCTCCACCATCTTCCTGAATCGCAGGTCGAATCCTCGTCTCCAGCAATTCTTTAATCATACCCACTACTTCGCTGTCATTCTCGTCGTATGCAAGGCTATCTTGCTCCGTCCCTTCCTGTCCACTTTCTCCCGCTTTGTCTTCTACCGTGTTGACGATCTGCTGGCCGGAAAGAAAGAATTCATTGATGATGCTGAACACTTCCGGCTTTACGTGCGCCCAAGGCATCGCGCTGTCCTTAGAGACGGTTATGTAATCTGCTCCGAAGAATACGGACGTAACACCATCTACATTTAATAACTTAGCAGCAAGGGGAGACGGATGCGGCGGCGCAAGTGTTGAGCGAGGCGTTAAGTATTCGAGGAAGGGAGAAGATAAGTTTTCGGGTAGTACTCGAGCATTAGGGTTGAATTTGAGCGCCTTTAGATCGTTAGTATCCATATGTCAAGTCGGATTACTAGTGATAAACCATACGTCCGGGTTTGGAGTATCCTCGGTCTGGATGAACATTGTCCTCCGCCCAGAAGCAGTATCGGCTAGTAAAAAGGTTGGTTGGCCCCATCGTTGAGCGCTCGGCCTATGTCGCAGAGGAGATGCTGTGATCGGTGAAGCAGTAGAGGCTTGACGGAGGCATCTTGTCGAAGGTCGCGTTGTGGCCAGTCTACGGCTACTTCGAGACGTTACCGAGGGGGTTGCTCGAGAAAGGCTGCGCATTGCAAGGCGCGGGATAGTAGCGGAAGCCATAAGAATAGCTCGGTTGCTGTGTAATATAGATGAACGTCAAGGCGATTGAAGGAATAATAGGAGTTTGTTTGTCTGAGAAGCAAAGCACTCGAAAACCTCGTTATGACGTTTCTGGATTATTCAGCGTAAGGGTTCGGCAAGGGGTTGAATCTCGGCTGCATGGGGCATCTTCAACACCAAACGTCCTGCAACAAATTGGTGTAAAATATATCCTGCAGAGTCATGACAATGCAGAGACCGAAGATAACGTTTCATTGGAGGATATGTTAGCGGCTAACCAACCCTAATGTTTCTCTTACAAGACATTGTGTTTAGGTAATTCCACTTCAACGATAGTGAAAATTATTCACTTAAGCCGTTCTTCGAAACTGTGTTTAGAAATAGAAGTTTGTTATGCTAACCTATCTCGCCAAGTTGCTGTTCTTATCTAGCTGCCGCTAGAATGATAGAAGTGAAGGAGAAGATTCTGCTGCTACTTTTCGTACGATCCACAACGCCTTCAGTCGAAATTCCTCTAGCCTCAACATCCTCATTCTCACCCAAGAGGCCAAAAGGCTACCATAAATGTTGTAGTATCCTCAACGACGCCAGTTAGCAATAGTTTCCTACGGTGCGATAAAACTACCAGAACATACTTGCCATATGCTATTGAATCGAGGGAGTGGCTGAGTGTGATTTGTATTACACTTATGGCTATTTAACACACTCTTGCCCAATTAGAAGAGCCTAGATGGTCGGGACTAATTGCTTGGATTACATGTACCTCCAAAGATATTCATAACGTGCTACCCCCTAAACGAGACACCCCCCTAATCAAGTCACCTCAATTACCCAATTCTAAGCCACGCTTATTAAAATAATATTTTATGAAATCTATTTCTAAAATAGAGTATATCTTAAAAACGAACTATATATTTAGAAATTTACTTTATTAAGTAGGAAGGAAGATAAAAATATACCATAATTAAAAAAAGGTTGGGAAAACCCGGTTTATTAGTAATAGGGATCCACCTAGCGTACCGCGATCCTTACGCTAAATCAAAGAAACTAAAAATTATTAATAAAAATTTATCCCTTTGAACTTATTTTATATAATTTTTAGGACGCTTTTTTAGAGTATACTTGCTTTATATTAAAGTTTTAAATTTTAAAAAAAGTTATTTTATTGCTACTAAAATTAAGACGTGTTAAAAATTGTCTCGCTTAGGGGGTATCTCGGTTAGGGGGGATCTCGGTTAGGGGGGATAAACGTTAATTGCGCTGTTAACTACAGCTATGTTCATGACCAGCTTCCACCCCCCCTCAAGGCGAGCTGCGATTTTTGTACGCCATTTAATTTTGCTTGTACATAGTAATTGTGGCGAACGCCTATGGCTGAACGCAAGGGCCATTTTGGTTGTCTGGGAGAACTGTCGACTCCTCCCTTTCAACGACTTGTTGAAGTTTCTTTCCTTCCCCTTTTGCCTACGCCTACGCCTACGTTGTGG
>Ga0307507_10002762_pt1 | contig 35886 bp, 11 predicted proteins | sample 7_EM_MG_FD_207223 | JGI IMG/M metagenome (GOLD analysis project Ga0307507, IMG submission 207223) | Populus trichocarpa ectomycorrhiza microbial communities from riparian zone in the Pacific Northwest, United States - 7_EM | ecosystem: Host-associated > Plants > Roots > Unclassified | place...
TTCTTATTAGGCGACAACTCTTCTATTACAACGCGATATCTCGACCCTTTTATAACGTCTAATTATTATAAAAATACTACAAGGTAGGAGCTCATTAGATTCTCTATCTATTGCATTAAATAACAATATTATATAGGGTGTTAGATGTGGGCAGTTAGTCGCGTTTTCTAGTTAGTCGCGTTTTCTCATCGGTTGCATTTTTTCGTCAGTTGCATTTTTTATTGTAATCTTGCCTTACTGCTATATCTTATATACTTCTCTACGTCTAATTATCTCAAAAATACTATGAGCTGAAAGCTCTTTATCTTCTCTATCGTCTCTACGTTATAGTAATATTATAGCTCTATTCTATAAGAAGATAGTTATAGGTAGTCAGTCTAGTTTCGAAATCATATTATAATTTTGCCTCACTGCTATGCCTTATATACTTCTCTACGTCTAATTATCTCCAAAATACTACAAGGTAAAAGCTCTTTATCTTCTCTATCGCCTCTACGTTATAGCAATATCGTAGCTTTAGTATACGAGAAGTTAGATATAGGTAGTTGGTTAAGTTTCTACAAACATTTAAATCCAAATCTAACTTACGTTTTACGACGATGTATCTCGCCCCTTAATACTCTAGATATAGGCCTATAGTATATATTTATAAATAAACAATTACCTAAAGAATCTATTACATCAAGTATATATATTATAAATATTATGGTTGGGACACGGCTCATAGAAATACACAAAATTTGATTTTTAAAACATTTGATTCTCACTAAAGCAACGCCCATAAGCTCTCAGACGCTCCGCAGAAGATTTTTGCTGGTGGCAGGGGTGCGCAGGGGGCTGATATTAGTGCGCTATTCTGATTGGTCCAGGAGTTGACAGGAGTTAGTCTATGCGCTATCCCGTATCACCGGAATAAATCTTTTGCGGAGCGTCTGATTCATGAGATAAGGTATATATACAGGTGGGAGAACATATAGATTTGCTTCTGTCTCGTCTCTCTTAAGAGGTCTGCCTCTACAGGCGTATATATATATGGCACAAAGTCAGCCTACCCTAGGCAGATACCGTGGGCTGACTCTGGGTACGTATATAAGTATAAGTACAAGGTAGCTTAGTAAGACATGCGGCATGTGCCGAATTAATAAGTATACTTTTGACATGGGTAAGGTATATGATACTACTTTAACACGTTAAAATTGAAAATTGAAAATTTTGAAATCTTAAGCCTTGAGCAGCGTACATTAGCCCATACATATTAATTGTAACCATTCTATATATTTACTTAGATTAACATGTTATGCAACTTGATATTCCTTTGTCCAACCTTAGCTGTTAGAGATGGAAGATAGGTGGCAAATTAGGCAGAAAATTGCCCGATTTTAATTATATTGAAAATTTATATTCCATACTTTCTGCATATCTTCCGGCACCTTAACATTCCCTACGGTCACCGCGCATAAGTAAATTATATTATAAATTGCAGTAATATACTACTGATTTTGCAGTGTTTTACTACAGTTTTTAAGGCATATGTAGCTAAGTTTGCTGTAAAATACGTACGCAAGAGTTGCGCGAATACGCTAGAAACTGTAGTATATTACACTATAATCTGTAGTATTTTACTATAGAATCTATAGTATATTGCAAATAAATCTACAGCGTATTATACTTGATTTTAATGTATATTAAAGCCATAGAAATTTATATTGGTAGAATAATTTAATTTGGATTAAATTACAGAATCAGCAACTAAGGCCTAATAGTACAGCAGTAAGTAGTCTAAGTTAGAATAAGGACTTAAATTGCGCAGTCTCTACTTGCCTCTAAGCTAGTATGCAATTCCTATAAGAACAGATTAACGTTGGTAGTAATAAGGTTTCTATTACCATCGCGCACCACCCCAACTAGTGATAAAATCTAATTGACTTTAATCCATCTTGAACGGCTAACTTTGCTATATATTATAACGCCCTTTTGTTGGTTAATATTAACTCCATTAAGCTTTTTAATTAGTGTCTAGTTTACTAAGCCAGTGACCTTAGTAATATTAATAAAGAATGCAACCTTACTAAATAAAATAGGCTGGCCGGCGTCCGTTTAGTAGCAGATCTGGTAACTATCTTAATTAATATCGCCCCGTCACTGAGAGTGTTTTGATTTAATAATAAGATCCTCCTAAAGTCTATACCGTTTAAAGCTAATATACCTATTAAGCCGCCGATTTATTATATATTCAAGTTTTGTTATTTAAGAATGATTTAGCTCTAAGTAGAATTTATTAAGTAGGAGAGGTAGCTATAGAGTATTTAGCTAAAGCACCTAACGCGGCCGGACAAAGAATTGGTGATTTAGGTGTTCACTAATTACAACTGTATTCGCAAGGCTTGCGCTTAACTGCGACTTTAATTGAGCTTTAGGCTTAATAATACTACAATATTGTTCCATAATAAACTGCTAGTAATAGCAAGCGGGTCCTAAATCTTGTATATAGCAGGTAAAGTAGAGGGTATAATAGATCTAAACGGTGTAGACTCAAATCCTTTAGGTGTTACTGCGGTAATAGAGGTGTTTAAAGCTTTGTACAAATAACTTGGCAAGCTTACATACTTAACCAATATCTGCCTCCATCATCTGCTGCTGGGTAGTGAGTAAGTATAGCAGACTAAGTAGACGGAAATTTGCAATGTAGCTATTATTAATGCGTTAAGTAAGCAGAGGTACCCTATAAAGTAATAGCTATGCTTTCCATTTGGCTGCTTTAAATAGATTATACAGCGTATTAATTTAATAAGGCGTGTGACCTAGATATCCAGGGATTTAAAGCCTTGTATTTTCCATTACATTACCTAGTCCTTTAAGAGTAGTAGTTGATAAGTGGTAAGAAGGCCTTTCTTAGTAGTTGTCAGCGTTATTGTTTTTAAGGAACTTTTTAGCCTATAGCCCAAATAGTATTGGGCAGATATTCTGCAGCACGCAGTGCATAATATTAGTAGGAAAGCTTCGCGGAAAGTGAATTAACTACAGCTTTAGTAATATACTGCTACGAGTAACCCTATAGTTTGTGCGGATAGCGTTATTGTTAGCTTCTTTAATGTCACTAATTGTTGTTCGGAGCTCTATTTGGATTGGCAGTAAACCAAGGCTATAATTAGTATAAGGAACGTAGTAGTGGCTCTGCCTATATTCTCCCTAAATATTATATGTACGGCATAGACTTTTTATATTGCTAGGAGTCTTTATACCTATGGCGTCTACAGCTGCTGGCGTATTAGCTAGTAGTATATTAGTTAATAAACGGTTAAGGTTATTAGTGCCTACTAGTGACTAGAGTTACCTATATATGAAGCCTAAATAGAGCTCTACTATTGCTATTAAATATATTAACACTATGCTCTAACTTAAGCAACTTATTAACTAGTGGCTGGAGAAAGCTGTCTAGGTTCTTATACTTCTTTTAACCCGGTATTATAAGGCTCGCAAGGATATTCTTGGCTTGATATCGTTGCTTAGGGGGCAGATTTAGGTTATAGAGGATTACTAGAGTTACCTAAGGTTGTTAATAGCTGTGCTAGATCTGCTAAGTCTATATACCGTATACAAGTTCTTTCTAGTAGTAATATTAACACCATTAAGCGATAGGTGTAGAGCGATATTATGTGGATTACTAAACAGCTTAAGCTCTGTCTTATGGAATTAACGGTATAGATTACCGTTAAAGACGTCCTAAAAAAGGCGTTAATTGTTTTTAATATTTATACTCCAGAGGCCCTCCCTATACGATTTTAGGATCCTTGCCCGTTCCGCGTTTTAATATTGTAACTGTAGGCGCTATATAAGCGGTATATATATGAACGTCTTCCGGGGTTTATTGCTGTTAATATAGTATTGCGGTTGGTAATAAATAATACAGCTACGAAGCTCGGAGTAGGTGCCGGTGTAGGCCATATAGGCATTATAGTAGCAGTGAATTGAGCGCGGCTTAATTTTAGTTATACCGCGGAGTTAGGCCTCTTGTTTTTAAAGGCTAGGAAGATATAGACCGCAGTCTTGCAGTATACGCTATAGCTCGGCGTAATTTGCGTATAAGATTGTCTGCGATAATTCTATAAGTTATAGGAATAGATTAAGCGCTAGATTTAGCTCCTTATTTATTAGAGGACAATAATATTAGCACTAGAGAATATTATAACTGGTTACCTGGTAAGGATATAAATAAACAAACATATAGGCCTGAAGTCGTTAGTAAGCTTGTCCTCCTCTACCTCCTTAATTAGTAGATTTAATATACAGCATTCCTCTATATCCTTATTATCGTCATTGTCGCTGTTAATATCGGTAGTATTAGTGGTATTGGTGCCATATTTGTCTAGTAAGTTGCCTAGTTAGTTAAGCAATTCTATACCATCTGCATTATGTGGTATAAACGATTTAACATCAGGCCTAGAAGTAGTATGTATTGCTATACTACTTAAGCTCTGGAACCTACGGCGGTGGTAACTATAGGTACGGAGAGGGATGAGATGACCATTTAGAAAGTCTGTGTAAAAGGTGTAGTAGCGTAGGCCTTGCTGGCGCTTATCGCGTGGTAGCTGTCGCAGCTATCAGGTTTGGTAATCTTAGTGCGTTCGCATAGGAATAGGACGCCCTTTAGGAAACAATACAATATAGCGCTGACAGACGCAGATACGCTGGCTTATAGTGTAATGCACAAGAAGTTAGTATATAAGCAAGGACGACTAGTGTTAAAAAGGGGTGACTTACAGAGGACGGTGGGCAATGCTTAAAAAGCTCCGTTAGCGCTAGCACTAGCTGGTTTTACCTTACTAGTACTAGCTTAGCACAGACCGTACTTATATAGAGGCTTAGAAGTAAAGTTAAAAAGTTGATTAAGTTGACGGCTTATTTTTGTAGGAGGGTAAATGTGATAAATAGAAGACGTCCTCTATATACTTCTGGATACTAATAATTGCTGAAATACTATAGTAATTTATGCTAAGTCTGTATTCCAAAGCATCCTTATAACTCTATATAAGCATTAGTATGCACCCTTAGTAAAAGGCCAAAGCCATATTTCTAAATAGCGAAATACGCCACTGAGAAACCATCTAATAACCCCAGTTAACAGCAATAATAAGGTCTAATTCTACCACCCTAATACTTAATTGTGATTGTTCTATATATATATAATCACCGCCGTGTGCGAGTGCGTATAGATATTGCATTAGTATGGAAGTAGTAGGGAGGTAGTAGAGGCATCCCTAAGCTAAAATCTTAAAAATTTAACATTACTAAAATCTAGAGCCTTTAAGGTTTATCTAGTTGCCCACTAATTGCCTAATTAGGCAATATGGCGCTTTTCGCAATCTCTTAAAACTTAAGGCGCTATACTATAGGAAATAGGCGATTAGAAGGTGGCTCTGCTTAAGCTTATACTAATATTAATCCAAAGTTGGACCCATTTTTATAAAAGATATAAAAGGGCAGCAAATCCTACTAACTTAGTAGTAATTTACTGCTAAATCTGTATCAGCTATAGCCCTAAACTTAAGCTTCTTAGGCTCTTTACTAATCTTTATAGTCCCCACCTACTATTGCTAGCTATTTTTAGAGGGAATTAAGGACTTAGTTCTTTACTTGAAATTTAATAGTAAAGCCAAAGACGATGTCTAAAATAACTAGCGTATCCACAATGCATGCCAATAAATTGTTGCTGGTTTTTTTAATATAAACAACCCCAATTTATACTAATACTGATGGAAGCGAATTAGTTTGGCTAGGAAGGTGCTAGCTCAAAGCTAGCTAATAGACAAATTTCCTTGGATGAAGGAGTTTAAAAAGGACTAGGCTGCTAAAGAGTTACTTAAATTAATATTAAATAATAAAATTAACAATACTATACATAAGAGGAGTAGAGTGCCGATATTAATAAAGGGGAACGGAAGGCGTTAGAGGAGGAGGGCAGAGCAATCTATTATACTAGAGTTATCTATTGCGAATACAACCTCTAGTAAGGCTACTTTTATGGGGTTGTTCTGCGTGCACTAATATTAGGTTAGTAGCTGTAATTTTAGTTAATATATCTAACGGCGAATCTTATACTAAGCCTATTAGCAATTCTGCAGACGGCTCTATAGATGACTCTAGATTAGATAGTGATTCTAGCTTAATGTCCTCTAAATTAGGCTCTAATACTGCGCCTACTCCGCCGCCTTAAAGTATATCGCCTACTCTAGCTCCTAGGCCAACGCGCTACACCTTAAAGCTTACCAATAAATCCAGATTGGCTGTACAGCAGTGTAAGAAGTGTAAGATAATAAAGCCTAGGCCCGAGTTTAAGAGTCTTAATACTACTACAATGCTTAAAAATTGCCAAGCCTATTAGAAAGCTAGGGTAGCTATATTACCGCCTTTAACTGCTAGTGTTGGAAGGGTGCGAAAGCCTGCTCAGAAGGTGGTTAAGGATATTGAAATTTGGCAGAATATCGCCAAATAACACGCCAAAAAGGAAACTAAAAGGCAAGGTAAAATGGACTATAAAAAGAAGAAAGAGGTGGCTAAGGCACGTTTAGCGGCGCGTCACAGCAGCCAGGCGTAGAAGGTATTGTAGTAGTGTGATTTTGCCCCTAGGAGACAATATCTAAATTAGGCGTAGCTTTGGGAGAGCGTAGGCCTTCTATAGTTATATAGATTAGTCTATAGTAGGGGACAGTTAAGTTCTAAAGTGGGGGAGGAGACGTAGTTAACAGCCATATAAAAGATTCCTATCTATCTGTTTATTTACTATATTTTCTAAAGCTCTTTTAATTACCCTTTATTCCTTATTTACTTTCTTAACAATTTAATATATATTGGCCGCAAGGTAAAGACAGGAGGATGTTTATATACGTATTTTTAGAATCTTACATTTACTATAAAGATGTTAGCTCTGCTTACCGCCTTTACTAAGCTAATAGTAATTTTCCATCCCGGGGATAGAAAATTATAATTAGTCTATTTAATAATTAGAGCCGGCAGAACTCCATACCGCTACCCGGATTTAGTAGACCATTTAGACTAAAAAGCCCTATTAAGAACTTTACCTTTTCGCCCTTAATAAACCTTAAAGATAACTATAATCAGCTAAAGTATAAACTAAGCAGAATTAATAATAGTATACTTATTATGTCTTCATCTAACAGACCACTGGTACTATATAAAGGAGTTAAGTAACAGATTAGTGACGTCCTTATAGAAGTTAGAGGCTTTGCAGTTAATCAGCGTTGGGCAGTACTTATCCAAATCTATAATAAGATTCTGCTCTCTTGAGAAAACTACATAGATGCTGCCAGTGTGGTAGTTAATTTTGTTGACTATAATAATAGGTTGCAAATATCTCTAGGAAAAGACGCGTTCTTAATAATCTTTAAGGACATCTCTAACATTAGTAAGATGGCAAAAGATTAAAGAAATCAGTATAATAAAGCCAGAGAAACTATTTAAAAAGCCTAGAAATAGGATGTTCTTAACAGGCTATTTAGATATGCAGTCTCCTATTACTTCCTTTTTACTGCCCGAAAGCTCGCCGTCTACCCGCGTTATAAAGTAATAGCGCGAGTTAATAAGGCCCTAATTAAGAGGCTTAATTATCTAGGACGCGGTATTAAGAACACTACTTGACTATAGCCAGCCAATTTCGCGCTCGCGCCTAAGATATTAGGAAGGGCAATATTAGACTAGGTGGTAAATAAGTATAGTTTAGAAAGATACTTAACTAGCTTTCTTGTTCCAAATAAAAACCTGCCGCCAAGAAGTGGGAGACTAACTACTATAGGACCAGAGGTTACTAATGTCGGAATTAGACAAGTAGGAGAGAGCTTAGCTTTTGCACTATAAACACATTCATAATATACTTCTAATATAATAAGTCCCTCCGCTTTTTAGCCGTTAACGCCTATTTAGGGAGGAGGTGTTAGTATTATACCAAGCCCGTCCTAATAGGGGTTGCCTATATCAGTGGACTTGCCTCTATTATCTATAAATAAAAGCATTCTTACGGCAGGAACACTAGTTGGCTTACCCCCACGGCTACCAGTATCCTCTTTAAGAAGAAACCCAAGGAGAGGGCTTATAATTGCTTACCCAGAAGTAGGAGGGCTAGGAGTAGAATTAATGTTCGATAAAAACGTTATTAAGCCAGGAGATAATGTGGAGTATATTAAGGAGGCTGCAGATGCTATAGCGATACTCTATATAAAATGAGGATGTAACTATAAGGATAACATGCTAGCTTATCTTAAGGCATCCCTAAACCAAACTACCAAAATTAAACTAACTGAGGTTATGAAACTTCTGCGTAGTTAGTATAGGGCGGCTGGTTTTAATCTAGAAATATATAAGGTCTGCTGGATGTATACGCAAGCTATAGAAGGACGTATAGGTTTGGTAATAAAGGGTCTAAACTATACCACACTATGTTATAGACTCCGTTTAATATATCACGCTTATAACTAACTTAGGACTATAAAAACGGATCTAGCTATATACTCCTGGTTTAGAAAAGCTTATAGACCTCTAGTTCCATCCAACTCCTTAGGACTATATAAGTTTATTTATAACTCAGTACCAAGGTTTTCCTACAATAGAGAGGCTTTGCTTAATTAGATGCTATCACCAGACGACCAACATATATAGCAGTAAGAAGGATCCGTGGTTTCGAACGTGTTTGGATAGTAGTAGAATTCTAGCATCTTAGTAATAATTAATAAGGAAATATATATATACCGCTATTATTAGCGTCTAATTAATGGGCGGCCAAATTACAGCTAGTTAAGAATAATGGTCTACGGTCTCTGCCAGTAGCTAATAAAACAAGATCCTTAGTACTACTATCTCTATTATGCTCTCAGGCCTAATAGCTGGTGGCGGCTTATCTCCTACCCTTACTATGCAAAGTTTACGGTTAAGGGAGACTCCATAGCTTTCCGCCATATTAACGTAAATATTCCTTCTCTTATAGAGAGCGGATGTGGTGCTAATATAATCCAAGGGAGCGTTTCTCTGGATGATAAGACTAAGGATAACTGCACAATCATCCTACCTGGCATGCATTATTACTTAAAATTGTGGTGGGCAGATCTTAAAGCGCGAGGATTAACTAAGGGTAATGGATTTGTATATAAGATCTTAGATTAAGACTAGACCACTAAGGATGTAGAAAAGTATGCAACCGACTAGGTGGCTCAGCTATGCAAGAAAGGAGATGTGCATATAACCATACCTTACCTTCCTTATAGGGCGAAAGGACCTTTAACTAGGACCTAGCAAACAATGCTGCTATAGTTTATTAGTATTTAGGACGACCACGATAACTTTAAGGTTATAGAAGGAGGAACCTAGGCAGAGCTAGTAGATGCTTACTAAGACTTAAAAGCACCACCCTATACGCTATCTAGACATGCTAACCTTTACGGCGTAATCCTATATCGCTTCCCTACTGCAGTTAAGCTTATAGCTGCCAGCGCCTTATCTGACGCCCTTCTGGGTAGATGATAATGGGATTCTCTAGTGGTAATCCATAACCAAGATCTTCTTCTTAATGGCAATAGGAACAAAGTTAGGAAATAGATACATTCCTACCATCTTAGGGCTGTTAAGAACTATAAGGATACGTTCTAGCTTATGTGTGTAACTGAAATAGAGCGCTTTAATAGTCGCTTGTACTTCTATTATATTAATAATAGAATTAATCCTTTAACCGTTGCGATAGATCTAAGTAGGGTGCCCCCTATTATTGCAGAAGGATAAAGTCATGCGGAGTTGCCTAAAGAATTATAGGACAGAACTAAGTAAATGGAAGGATGTGAGAGAGCTACATTATCTAAGAGTTATTAACCTAGTGCTTCTATCTTTTAGCTGGGCAGACGAGAATGGTCTTATTTAACCAAAACGGAGTCTCCTCGCTCACTATCTTGGGTTTGCGGTAAGGGTAAGGAGCGTATACAATTACCTTATAAGCCTTTATTTTGAAGATAGGAATAGAATAAAAAGTCTTGGAAGTCGCTAGGGGACAACGACTTAGGTAGGGGAGGTATGTGGTAGTGTAATTCGGCCCCCTATATACAATATCTAGATTAGGCGTAGCTTTAGAAGAGCACAGGCCTTCTATAGTTATGTAAATTGGTCTGCAACCCCAAAGTCTACAACAACTTAAATAGGCCAATAGACAGATTCTCTTCTCTAAATATACTCTTTTCTTCTTATCTTACTAACTGCTTTACCACTAACTAGTTCTGACTTTTTTACCGACTAATACCAACTGACTGCACTATGCCTTTTACTCTAAGAGAGTCCGCCCTTCCAAAGTATTAGGGAGAGCGATATTATTAGTGGTAGGTAGAGGTAGTAAGAGAGGTAATAAGAGAGGTTGTAGAACTATATAACTTAGAGGGGTCTAAAGATTGTAGCAGAATTCGGCAGAATTCGGCAGAATTATGCAATAAGCGTTAAGTCGCTGTAATAAAAAGTAGTACCTACCTAAAAACTGTTGTAATTTACTATAAGTTATATGACTTGGCCTAAACTTGGGTGGGCTTTTTAAAATTCTGCGAATTATATATCCAAAAATTCCATAAATCTGCAGTAATTTACTATAGAAGTAGTATTTTACTATAATTTATAATGTAATTTACTTATGCGCGGTGACCGTAGGGATTCTTGATAACTTTCCAGCCCTAAAATCTCACAATTGCAGACCTAATTTAAAGCACGCTATGCGAAATCTACCTTTCAATAGCCCATCTCACGCCAATTAACCCACCACTACCAACCAGGTACTCCCTGTTCAACCTAAGCTAGCTTGAACGGCAATTGCAGCATTCAAGGCCTCCAAGGCGCTGGACTGTCGGGCGGCATCAGCGGTATCGAACGGACCTCGCCAGTCGTAGCCGAATTGATTGATCGGGTTACGGTCGTTCTCAAGAATGGACATTACATTGTTGTTAATGAATTCCACATAAGGCGCTGCTTGGGTCGGATCCACAGCTGTCACAAGACGGGCCAGATTACGCATGAAAATGCCCTTGAACTGCGGTATGTCGGGATTGTTTGCATTGCTGGGAGCCGGATCGCCCGGCTCGATCAGTATGCCATCTTTGTTGAGTATGGATGGGGGTGAGGTAGCTATGACAGCATTCGCTATGTCCATGGCAACGGTGAGGAGATTCTTCCCGTTCCAGGAAATACTGTTGTCATTCATATCGTTGATGTCGCACAGGGCACCAATGATTACGCCTTGGTTATAGCTCCACGCTGTCCCGCCATTATTCTTGCACTTCTCGTTCAGCCCGTCGTTAATGAGATTATTTGGATTCAATAATCCTGTTTTTGAGAACCAATTCACAGCCTGTTTGACATATTTCTTATAGGAATCTTGTTCATCAGGTGAGGTGCTTCGATGGTAGAGTTTCACGGCGACTGCAGCATATAGCTCATTTGGAATGGTGTTTTTGTTAGCACCACCACCACGACCACCACCAAAAAAATCAAATTCCTTGTGCCAGTAAACGCCCCCACAGCAGACGTTATCCCATCCCCCGTTTATATCATCAAAGATCGTCTTCGCCATGTTGAGGTATTCTTCCTCACCAGTGAGGTCATATGCATTGATCCAAGCGAGAGCCCACCAACCCTCATCATCATAGTAGTCGTTGAGGAAATTTTTGCCTCCCTGTTTCTCAAAAGTGGTCTGGATTACTCCTTGGTAGATATCACGAACTTGGGAGGAACCAGTGGAACGCGTGAAGTCGATGAGCGCATAGAGTGCTCTGGCTGCATTCCACCATCCGGTCGTTCTCCACTCGCCACCGCCCCCAAATATGCCACCGTCCCCGGTGTACCATTCCTGCAATGCATAAACGGCTGCAGTAGCGTATTGCTCCAAGGCTAGAATCTCAAAGCTGTAGCACCACAGTTTGTTGTCGGTACCTCGAAAATAGATGGCATTGCCCTTGGGGAAGATGTTGGACTGCGATTCCATGGGCCCAACGTTGATCAGATCATAAGGTTCCGTCATACTCATCTGCCAGACTTTGTTGTCTGTACCTTGAAAATACATGTAATTGCCGGATGCGTAAACATTCGATTTTGTCTTTACTCTGTTTGGCCCACCGAAGTTATTGTTGTCAGTGGTTGGATTGGTCACGCTCACACGCCAGACTGCTTGATCTGTTCCTTGGAAATAGATGTAGCCTTCCAATGGAAAGATATCTGAATTCGTGTTGAAGCCGCCGAGATTTATGGGGTTATACGGTTCCGTTGTACTCATCTGCCAGACTTTGTTGTCTGTACCCCGAAAATACATGTAGTTGCCGGATACGTAAATGCTCGATTGTGTTTTTATCCTGTTTGGCCCACCGAAGTTATTGTTGTCAGTGGTTGGATTGTTCACGCTCACACGCCAAACCGCCTGGTCAGTTCCCTGAAAGTACATGTACCCATCCGAAATGGTGATGTTGGAATTGGTCTCGAAGCCGCCGAGATTTTGGGGGTTATATGGTTCTGTAGTACTCATTTGCCAGACTTTGTTGTCTGTACCCCGGAAGTACATGAACCCGTCAGTAGGGAATACATTCGACTGGGTTTTGATCCTGCTAGGTCCACCAAAGTTGTTGTAGTCAAAGATCGCATCCGCCAGATTCGCGTTCACCCGCCAGACTGCTTGGTCAGTCCCCTGGAAATACATATAACCATCTGCAACCAATACGTCCGATTGTGTCTCGAAGAGGTTAACATTCGAAGCTTTGAGCGGTGTGTTGACCATCAGAGGAGGAGAGGCAGGTTTGACAGGAATATGCGATTCTGCGTCGCTTTTCGTCTCGTCCTTATCAAAGATTGCCATGTCGACGACTTGATCAACTCTTATCATCACGGCAACAAACTGTAGGATTGGTGGAGTTGGACTGAATGCAAAACAGCAGTAGTAGTTGGTTCGATTCAAATGAAGCTGGGGACTAGCAGCCTTCCCTCGCCACATCAGTTCAGTTCCAAGGGAGCCTTTGACGCCAGTAGTATGTCCACGTGGCCTTGGTGCGGCTTTGTACGGCTGATTTAGCTACTTGGCGCCCCTTCCTATACACCATGTCCTCACAGCCGGGGCAAACTTTCAAAGAGCTTGCCCACTTAGTAAGGCCATAACTGATTAGCTCTGGCGACGGTTGTCTGGCTCTGGCGACGGTCGTCTGCTGGCTGCCGTTCTGGTGCCTCCCTAGGTAGGGAGGATGTAAGGAAGGAGGGGTAAAAAATAAGGTGGCTACCTAGGTGTATATAGGGGGATACTTGGCAGAGGCACGTGTAGAGGCTATTGGGAATATAGCGGGGACCCGATGCAGAGCTTCGCGCAGAGCCTCTGTACGTAGAGCTTTGTATAGAGCTTTGTGTAGAGCTTTGTGTAGAGCTTCGCGCAGAGCCTCGTGCGGAGCCTCTGTATGTAGAGCTTCGTATAGAACTTTGTGTAGAGCTTTGTGTAGAGCTTTGTGTAGAGCTTTGTGTAGAGCTTCGTGCAGAGCCTTGTGCAGAGCTTTGTGCAGAGCTTCGTGCAGAGCTTCGTATAGAGCTTCGTGCAAAGCCTTATACAAAGCTTCATATAGAGCTTCGTGCAGAGCCTTGTGCATAGTGATGGCAATAACTATATAATTATAATCAGCTATGCGATTGCGATTATTATATAATCACCAGAGCTGATTATGATTTGATTATGTAGTTATATTAATTACCTATTTTGGTAGTCAGGAATAGATTTTAGGTGTGGTAGAAAGCTCCGCAAGACTTACCTAGATCTTTCTACCTAACTATAAGCTCGTAATAGCCTTTTGGTGTTAAGGTAGGCTCTTAAGCTTCTTCATATTCCTTATCTACTACCTAGTTATTGCTAATATTATCGTCCTGCGGGTTGCCAATGATTTACCCTTAATATTTATAACCTTAGCCGCCACCTCTTCTGATGTAAAGCCGCTAGATTTGATGACTTCGCGGATCTAACTCTTTAAGCATTCCGTTTGTTCGACTACCGTAGCTCTAAGCCTGCATCACGTCTATAATATTGTTCGCCATGTACCTAAAAAGACTCTTTCTGCTTTAGCTGATATTGCTAGTATAGAGAGGATATTAATGGCTATTTGCGAGAGTCTTGGGTAGAGCTTAGATAGACGACCGCCAACCGTTTGAACGACCCAGCCAGCAAACACTAAACGATTTGATCGATTGATCGAATCAAACTAGAGCCTTATTATTAGTCCATTACCGAATTAAATCGAATCAAGGCCTCCTAGGGAGGCACCCCGGACGACCACCGTTCAAAGGTAGCATAGACAGGTAGGCACAAACAGGTAGGCACAGACAGGTAGGCACAGATAGGTAGGTACAGGTAGGTAGGCAGGTAGGCAGGTAGGCAAGTAGGCGGGCAGGCAGGCAGGTAGGCAAGTAGGTAGCTAGGCAGGCAGGCAAGCAGGCAGGCAGGCAGGTAGGCAGGTAGGCAGGTAGGCAGGTAGGCAGGTAGGCAGGCACTAGGCCTAGTTTGGAAATCAGTACATAGTTAGCAGATTATTATAATTTAGTATAATAGCTTTAGCAGCTATTTTATATAGTTTTAATATAAATATATTAAAAGTACTTTATAGCAATCTGTAATATAATTTATATAATTTATATAATCTATACAATCTATACAATTTATATAATTTGTACAATTCGCACAATTTATTTGTCTCGTTCCCAGACTTCTTGCCAAGGCTCGCTTGCCAATACGCTAACCGCTTTTGGCAAGACCTTCATTAGAAGGTCTGGTACACGGTTCGGATTTTTATTAGTCCCGCGCGGGGTATTTAGGCCTATATACACCTACTTTAAGCCAAATTATCTTAACTTCCATAGCTCCCTAAGTTTATTATAATAACTTATATATAAGTAAAGAAGAGGATTAAAGAATTATGGGAATTAATAAAAGACATTGTACAAAAGAAGCTTTAGTTAGCAATATTAAGTATTTATCTTTTAGTTAATATTTAGACCTCTCTTAATCGGCATCCTCTCCTTAGAGTCTGCGCCTACTTTATTAAGTAAAACTTAAAAGGACTCTCTAGAGCTCTTTTTGCTTTTTATACGGTATAATCTTATAGTGGAGAGAATTAGTTCTTAACTCTACTTCCTATACTAAAGGACTACAGGATTATATAAAAGCTTAGTATAGTTGTCTTAGATAATACGGGAATAAATAATACTCTTTATTATATAATTGAAAAGTATATAAAAGAGGAGGAGGCTATTATATAGAAATCTTTATATAAACAAATCCATCGTAATGGCTATATTATTAATCTTGCCGTCTAAGCCTTTCTTTTTAAGGTTGAAGTTAAGCAAATTAATTTGTATGAAGCTAAAGATAAAAATGAAAAAATTTAAGATATAGGCGCCCTTGGAAAGCTCTATAATATTATTATATATATATAAAGCTCTTCTGGCTGTATAAGGGCTATTAAAGAGCTAGCAGGAAGATAAATTCCACTTAATAATTATATAAGATGGAACAGCTAGTGTAAGATATTTGTCGGAATGTTAGTTATATGACGTGGTTACGAGACCACGAAGCAAGGCTAGCTAACCTGACCTTGGAGCAACCCCTTACTTCTAGACAACAATAACTACCAACTTCAACACCGCATACGTATCGCAATACAGTAATATTCATGCACGTTAATAAAGCGAGTATACCAACACTAATCAGTAGACGTATAGATTAGGAAATACGCAATAAGCTAGAGCTTAAGAACCGTACTAGAAACAGTATACGGATCGCCTGGCCTTATCTATTCCAGTTAAAGGAGAAAGCTACATCACCCTTAAAGCTCGAGACCACGTATTAGCTTAACTACTAACGCATTAAATCGCCTAGAGAATTGTATCTTTACTTAAAGAAGATTGCGATCTCCCTTAAGCTTAAAAGAATTTGTACTGGCCTTATAGCCAATACAATAGATCGCTGAGAGAATAGTAATCTTACTAAGAACTTTACAGGCCTAATGGCTGTAAAGGACGTACATACCCAAAACACCCTTACCTTAACACCCTTACCTTAACACCCTTACCTTAACGACCTTAACCTTAACCTTAACCTTAACCTTAACCTTAAACTAAACATATACAAGGACTAGTACACTGCTTTACACAATAAGATGGATCCTAAATGGAAGGAGAGAATCGCCAGATATGGTTACAGGATTAATGTAGCAACTGCCTTAGAGAAAGACCTGGAAGAATATATAAAAACAAAAATCTATAAGTATATATATAAGAACTTTACGGATTATATACTACAGTCACTATTCCAAGAAGAATTTAAAGGCTTTACTATTAAGGACTTTAGAAAGATACGCTCTATTACTAAAGTAAAGCTCCGTACTTACCTACTCTAAAGAGGAGTATATGTCGCCACACACAGTAATAGATACCCACTTTATAAGGTTCTACATAATGTCCTTACAGAAGAGAAACCTCACAAATAAACAGATAAGGAAATTATAGGAGCTCTTAAGGAAGTCAGCCCTATAATTACAGTAGCACTATAAGAACAACTTAACTTAATATAAACAGCTCTAATATTAAATTAAGCTATAACCCTATTAGTTATAGCCTCTTTAGTTCCTACAACCTCCCCCCGCAGCCTACTACCTTCCCACACGGTACTAACGCCTGTAAACTATTAACTACATCCACTACCTCTAACGCCTGCAATTTAGCCTATAGCTACAGCTACAACACCTAGAATATAAATACCTACCCCTATAACACCCTAACTAGCTGTTATATCTATACCCTAGCAAACTGCACCAACTACTACCTAATAGTAAGCTGCACCTACCTTTACCTAGGATTAACTACTTACCCTCCTCACTTAACTCCTATAGACGTAGAACTAGCAATTATTGCCTATAGCAACTGCCTCTACCCTCCCTCTAGTAACTGCTTCTATCCTACCTAGTACTCCTCCTGCCCAGTACCTTTACCCTAGTACTGCTAATACCGACCCTACTATGCACCTGCCTATATATAGCAAAGAGGCAGCTACTATTGCCAAGATCTACACGGACGACCAGAAGTACGATGGAGTGAGTAATAGCTTTAACTTTAAGTTAACTATTTTCTATGATATCTATAAGAGAGCTGGTCTACCTCCTAAAGGCTATATAACTGTATTCCCAACTATGCTAAAGGGACTTGCTTAGGATTACTACTATAATAGCAGCCTTTTAACTAGATTATTCACTAAGGCATATAACTATATACGTTACTTCTTTAAAGGACTAGAGTACTATCGGAGAAACCTTACTAAATGGAACACTACCGACTTCTAAGGAATTATTAATGAGAACCCTAATAAGCAAATCTATTAGAGTTTCTAACTACTCCTTAATAAGCTCTTAAAATATCGCCATGGATTACACCTAGAATTTTGTATAGACCTCTTCCTTACAAATAAGCTAGTTACTGCTTGCTAAGGAGTACTAGTATACTGTATTACCATTTCCAACCCTTCTAAAGACCTCTCCTAGTTAATTAGCAAGCTGCAATCTTCTATAGTTATATAGGAGAAGGAACACCCTTTCTAGGCCTTAATAAGACCGTCTTAAGGAGCCTACTTTACAGATTATATATACCGCCGTGATATCCGTAACAACTGTAACCAAACCCGCTCCTATAGATAAAACACCATTAGGTCCCTAAAGACTAAGTGCTACGTTTACCAAAAGGAGAGCTGCCGCTTATGGAAACATATAGAGGAGGAGCGGAACCGTTCTAGAAATAAGTACAAAAGACGTTTTAACAATAGCAAGGGCTGTAACGGTAACTTTAAAGAACGCTTTAGACAATACACTATCTACTATAAAGGAGACGACGACAATGAGTGTAATAAAACTTTTAAAGCTCTTATATTAGACACAGACGCTGACAAAAACACTAATAATAATAATAGTAAGGAAGAACTAGAAGACCCTAATAGCTACTACTTTATATTATTTAGGACTCTTACTATAGACAAAGCAACCTCTATAAGTGTAGAACTAGCTAATAAGGCTTACGCTTACTTACTTACTATAACCTCTATAGAACCTACTATGGAAACTGACCCGTTTAACTATAATATAATAACTGCCGTTTCACGCTATACTTCCACGGTATTTATAGGAATTATAATTGATACTAGTGCGTTAAAGAAGTCTATGGCCGGTTACGGATAATTCTAGGCACTATAGAACGCGGACCAATCTGTAAGACTTAATACCTTAACTAAAGGATAAGTTAACGTGTAGTTTAGCATTAGAATTGCTACCTCTATTAAAACTATAGATATTGTCACCCCTATAGGCAAGATACAGTTTTATATTATCTATGCGGATACCCCCTTCTTGCTCTATTTAGCGGATATAGATAGACTCTAAATCTACTACAACAACCTTAGAAACGTTGTTATTACTTATACTAAAAAAGTGCTAGTAGTGCAATAGTTTGGCCACCCATTTCTCCTATAGAGCTTATTACTACAGTTATATTTATCTAAATCCTTTAACGCGAACCCCTACTACTTAACAGATATAGAGCTACAGCGCCTATATCGCCAATTTAGACATCCCTTAGTTAAGAAATTATAAAAGCTACTCTACTATACTGGCTATAAAACTAATAGAATGGCCATTAAGCAACTAACTAAGTTCTACTACTACTGTTAGAAGTTTAGCAAATTACTAGGCAGATTCTGCTTCACCCTATAAGACAACGTTAATTTTAACTACAATATTATTGTTAATATTATGTATATTAGCGGATTACCCCTTCTATATATTGTTAATGAAGGAACGCAATTCCAAGCCGGTAGATGGCTATAAGACATCAGCGCTAAATACACATAGGACGTTTTACGGATGTGCTAGATTAATACTTACCTAGGGCTACTAGACCTAATTACCTATAACACCAGAAAGAACTTTATTAGTAAGGAATTTAAGCAATACGCCACTATTATAGGAATTAGTATAAAGGGAGTACTAATTAAAGCATATAACTCTATTAGAATGGTAGAGCGCTACTATAGTCTATTACGGCAAGCCTACTAGATTATTATAACTGAAACCCCTAATATTAATAAGGAGATAGGACTCTAAATGGCGTTTAAAGCAATTAACAATTTAGCTAGCCCTAAAGGACTAGTTCCCATACTTTTAATCTTTAAAGTCTACCCCCAAATAGTCGAATCTAATGCACTATCCCCTACTGTTATACAACGCGCTGCCGTAATCAAAAAGGCTATGGTAGAGATATAGAAGCTATAAGCTAAACAATAGATTGCTAACGCGCTGAATATGCGAAACGGACCCAATACTAATGTGATTTATAATCTCCCACCAAACTCACCCGTTTTAGTCTGGAAAGAAGGAAACACTAGCCAAAGCGGCTATTAGGACGGGCCATTTACCTTACTTACCGTTAAGGGTGAAATATGCACCGTTAAGCTGTCTAGCGGACCTATAGCCTTCTAATCTATGGTTATAAAACCCTACCTTTAAGCAACTAAATTGTAGGAGCAAATTGTTGGACCGGAATTACCACCTAAACCTCTACTTAGGTTAGCCCTTTCTAAGACTGTCTTAGAGAGACCTATTAAAGCTTAGCAACAACCCCTAAAACGAGGCAGAGGACGCCCTTGCAAATACCCTCTACTTACGGCCATAACTGATATCACTATCTACCTATAGGATAATAGTCAATTTAGTACCCAATTCAGCGCCTCCTAATAGAAGGAGCTTACTAATCTACTTAAGAAGGGAGTTTTTAAGATCGTAAGACTTATGGATATACCATAAGGCGTACAACTCTTTAACTTGCGATTTGTTAATGAGATTAAGAATAAGGGAACTGATAAAGCCTTTAAGAAATCCCAACTAGTTATATAAGCTTATAATGACTTAGAAAAGGAACTGGTTTTTACCTAATTACTAACTATTTAATAAGTTAGCTAATAACTAATTCTCTATATCGCCGCCATAAAGCTTCTATAGGTATAACTTTACCTCTGAGATATTTTATAGGCCTACATATAATTAACCACCACACTGAATTGAGAGTTCTATATACAACCTCCGCACGAGCTAATTAAGCAACTTGGGATTAATAAGGCCTCCGTTCTAAAGGTTATAAAATCACTCTACGGAGTACCGGAAGCTGGTAATCACTAGTTTAAGATATATCACTTATATTATATCTAACAGTTACACATAGACTAGTCTATATATAACCTCTACCTCCTACAGAGTAACAAACCCTTTGGTATTGTAGGCCTATAAACCAATGATACTCTATTCCTAGTAGATAAGACCTTTATAAACGCAGAGTAAAACGAGCTGCATAAGGCTAAGTTTATGGCTAAGGAATGGGAATAACTTACCGTTAATACGCCTATTAAGTTTAACGGTGGAGTTATTTAGCTACTAACTAATAGGAGTATTACGCTTACTTAGGAACAACAATGTATAAACCTTAGTATAATTAGCACCAAGCTTGCCACGAGTATAGGATTAAGAGGAGCTATAAGAACCTTAACTCTAAAGAACTAGTACATTGCTTAACGTGCTAGAGGTGTATATATTGCTTTAGTATGCCAGCCAGAAGCCTTATTTGATTTATCCTTTACCGCCTAGGTAATCAACCCTAACGAGAAAGACGCAAAATAGTTAAATAAGCATTTAAACTGGCAAATTAAGAACGCTAATAGAGGTCTTAAGTTTATTAAGTTAGATATCAAAACCCTATAGCTACTGGTATTTATGGACGCGTTATTTGCTAATAATAAGGACCTTTCTTCGCAGATTGGCTACATCCTTGTACTAGCTAATGCTATAAAGAAGGCCAATATTGTCTATTAGAGCTTAGTTAAGTGTAAAAGAGTTACTTAGAGCGTACTAGCTTCTAAACTCTACGGTATAGCCCACGGCTTTAACATTAGCGTTGCGATTAAGTCTATAGTAGATAAGATCCTACAAATTAACCTTCCACTTATGCTTTGCACTAACTCTAAGTCCTTATATAACTGTCTAGTACGACTCGGAACCACCTAAAAAAAACGCCTGATAATTAATGTAATATACCTCTAGCAAGCCTATAAACGGAGACAGATTACGGAGGTAAAATAGATTAATAGAGAGGCTAACCCTACTGACGCTATAATAAAGGGAAAACCCTATATGGCTCTTTAATGGCTTATTAATACAAACCGAATCGACCTATAAGTTATAGGATGGGTTAAACAAACAAACTTAGATTTAGCTTAGCGTTAGGTAACTAATTATAATAGTACGGACCCTAAATTCAACTAACTAATTAGGATTTTCCATGCCCAGTATAGAAAATCGCTATTAGCTCGCTTACCACTAGCGCCTTGGCGGCCCTTGTGATATATTAACCTGCTACCCTTAACAACTCTTCTTCTTCTTCTCTTCCTTAGCGTAGTATCTCCGTAATACAGTATTTTACAGGCTTTGGTTTAGAGACATTTATACAAGCCATAATACGGGTTATATAATTACAGACCTGTAAAAGGAGCGTGGAAGCTATTACGTATACGCTACAAATAGTCTAGAAGTAAACTTAACTTTAGAGTATAGATTAGCCTTCTTTTTAGAGTTGCTCTAGTGTTGGAATGTTAGTTATGTGATGTGGTTATAAGACTATAAAGCGAGGCTAGCTAACCTAATCTTGGAGCAACCCCTTACTTCTAGACAATAATAACTACCAACTTCAACACCGCATACGTATCGCAATACAGTGATATTTGTGCACGTTAATAAAGCGAGTATACCGACAATGTTATAGGTTACTATTTAATACAAGCCTGCAATAGATTAATATATAAAGAAGTATGGCTTAGATAATGATTTTCTGAATCCTATAGACTGGAAACAGCTTTATACAATAATAGGCTTTCTTCTTATCTTTAAGAAAGCAACTCTTATAACTTAAGGGTATAATATAATAATCTTAGATATACTTTTTTAAATGGACCTCCTTATGCACTACTTTAAAAACAGCTTAGTAAGGCATATATATTTAGAGGGAGTATATATAGGCTAATATTGTATAATAGGAAGATTATAAAGAAGATAAATTCTTCTATAAGTGGATTAAAGCTAATTAGGAGGTATTTAATAAATACTACCTAAAGTCTAATAAGTCTCCGCTATATGCTGCAGTAATTATTTTTTATCTATAATGTTGTATGGAGTATATTAAAGCAAATTAGAGTAAGAAGTGGCGAAAGCTAGTGTTTAATATAGTAGAGCAACTTTGGAATAAGTATTAAAGTTAGTATTAAGGCCCCTAGCCTTTACCACAAGTATTAAGTACTGCATTATATAAGAAGGCCTTATTTAAAGAAGATCTTAATCTATATAAGCAGCTTATTAAGAACCTTAATAAGTTTAATCGCCTAAAGAGCTAAGATAAGTATAAGAACTATATTACCAAGAACCCACTTTATATTAAGGTTTCTCCTCTTAAATAGTGGTGTTAAGATAAGCAATATAAGCGTTAGCCATAACTCTTATTAATGGCTATTAATATTCTATTAATTCTAGCTATAAGTAATAACCTAGAGCGGGTATTTTTAGGGGCATGTTATATGGTTTTATAGAAGCGAGTAAAGCTTAGGGTTAATACAATTAAGATACTTAATGTCAGGTAAAACCTAAGTAGATAGTTATATAACTGTAAGGTACGGGCAACCCTAGGGCGACTTAGGGGTGACTCGCCTATAAGATACGTGCGCTGCATATACCTAGGGAAAACCCTTCCTTACCTTGTATACAGACTCCTCCTTTTTCCTTAAGGATTTGTCTGTCTATATAATATACCCTATTATTCTATTATTGAGCTCCCTATCCATATCCTTACCTTATATTTAAATCCTTACTGATCCCCTTAGGAGGATAGCCGGTTTAATTTTTCTATAATGCCTCTAAAAAGAAAACCAACGCCTACACCTAATGGTAATACGCTGACAATATAACTGCTAAACGCCTTAGGATCTAGTGCAGATAAAACCGCTAGAAATATACTAGTAGAATCTAAGCCACCTTGCAAACCTTAAAATAATTGGCTACTTGTAAACGCTGGAGACTAGTTTAACCTATATACCTGGGCTTAATAGGAGCTTAGTAAGATTACTAGTATCCTACTAAATACTGCTAATATAAAGGAGCTAGATAAGCTGGCTAAGAAAATAGCCAACTTATGGAGCATTATTAATTTAATAAAGCCCTCTTGTCGCCTCTCTAGTAAAGAGTATAAGTTATGTGGTAAATATATATACTAAACAAATCTTAACGCCCTAGTTAAGAAGTTACTACCTAATATTAGCGGTATAACTTAATAGCATTTTAACTGTTGGATTGCCGCAGTTAAGAACTGATTTAAGGTTAATAATACTAACTATAACTATAAGCGATGTACGCACTAGGCTATTAAAGGTCTTGTAAAAGAGAAGACAATTACCTAACTGGTTTATTGCCGGTTAGGCACTAAAGACAAAGGTCCCTTACTATAGGATAAGTTTAAAACTATAGTCTAAGACTAGATTAGAAACCCTATAGTAAGACGCTTTAATAATGCTACTATGTACTATATAGCTATTATAAAGGAGAACTAGAGGTTTGATGTCTTTCTAGCCCGTATATATAGCTTAGAGGACCGTTTCTTATATACCCCTTTTATTAACCCTAAGCAATAGGTAGACTTTTGGTTCTTATGCCTCTTAGCCTACTTATAAGTAGAGCTCTTCTACCAAAACTTTATTAAATAGGTAAGAACTACAGAGGACCTCTTTGCTAAAATCTGCTGTATAGAGTAACTGCTTAACACTATAAAGCTTGTAGAAGATCGTGTAGTTAACAGTGGCAAATTCTTACATTTAAAGTGTAGTTATAGCATAGGCTCTATAGAGTTAGGTTTAGGGAATAAAACTTAAAAAGGGTAACGCTTTTTTAAGTAAACTCCTAGGGAGACTACTTAAAAGCTAGATAGCTTAAAGGACCCCTTAAACGCTAGTGGTATATATATAAGTTAAAAGAGACCTATGGGTAACTACTGTAAAGAACACTAGAAGTAAGCTAGTAAAGACAAGTTAGGCAAGCTTTTGGAAAACCTAAAGCCCTAGTAGCGTATCTCTCTTAACTATAACTAGGGCCTAACACAGAGGGAGGGAAGAAATGTATTATAGTATATATTGCAATAGATGCACCCTAGGGTGAAGTCCGCCTATATTGCTTATATAATAATAGATGCTAAATTAACCTTATTAACTAAGATATTGTCTATAGGTTTAACTTGCCTATAAGCTACGCGCTATATTTACATAAACCTATTGCATATTTCCTTAATAGCAACTAGATAATAATCTAGGATACCTATAATCTAATAGTCACTACTAGTGACTCCTAGGATACCCTTTACACTATTAGCCCCCAGACCTTTTAGGGTGGCTTATTTAATGGTTATAATATAGTTTTTAGATGGGATTGGCTCGCGGAAGCAGATTTATTAATTAGCTTTTATTCTAGACAATTTATCTAGGGTACTTTAGACACTAGACACCTCTAGATAGTTACCATTAATGCGCTCCTAGTAGACATTAAGGCTAGCAAAATAGTCTATTTACTATAGCCAGAAAACTCCTTCTTTATACTAGTTGTAAATATAATAGAGGACCTGTTGTCACTAGCAGCAAGTACCTATATAGACCCTCTAGATATAGAGATACCAGTTGTAAATATAATAGAGGACCTATTATTACTAGCAGCGAGTACCTATGGAGACCCTCTAGTACCAGTGCAGATTGCCTTAACTTAGGGGGGAGGTAATTAAAACCCTAAAACTATTAAGTATACTATAGTAAAGCTGTATGCACTCTTAGTACGAGCATACCTGTAAAATATATATTAGCCGCACCCTTCTCTTTACTGGCTCCTGGAAGTATACTACTATATAATAGTTGCCTTGACCTTTATAGACCCTAGCTTACTAGATATATATAAAGAGGAAATTAATATCTTCTCTAATAAGCTAGCAAGTATACTACCTTAGAACTTTAAGTATGACTATATAATTAACTTAGAAGAAGGCAAGACGCCACTATAGATGCCTATCTATAACCTCTTATAGAAAGAGTTGTAGGTTTTATAGAAGTACCTAGAGAGTGCTTTTAAAAAGGGCTGGATTAGGCCTAGTAAGTTGCCTACTGGAGCGCCTATCCTCTTTATACTAAAAGTAGAAGGTATGATATAGCTATATATTAACTATAGACGCCTAAACAAGATCACAATTAAAAACTAGTACCCCCTATTACTGGTTGGCAAACTCTTTAATAGGCTTAGCTATATAAAGATATTTATAAAGCTAGATCTTTATAATACGTACTATAGGATTTGCATTAAAAAGGGAGACAAATGGAAGACCATATTTAAGATACGCTATAGTTACTTTAAGTACCTAGTAATGCCCTTTGGTCTTGCTAACGCCCCTATAACCTTTTAGAGCTATATTTAAAAGGTTTTAGGGACCCTAGTAGATACTATCTACGTAGTTTACCTAGATAACATTCTTATCTACTTAAATAATAAGGATAAGCACGTTAAGCACGTTAAGCAAGTACTATAATAGCTCCGCGCTTAGGGCCTCTACACTAAACTATTAAAATGTATCTTTTATACTAAGAATGTTAAGTTTCTAGGCTTTATTATTGTACCTAAGGGTATTATAATGGATCCTGCCTACGTAAAAGCTATTAAGGAATAGCCGGAGCCTAAGTCCTATAGGGATATTTAGGTCTTCCTTGGCTTCGCCAACTTCTATAGACGATTTATCTAGAACTACTTAGATACTGTATACCCCCTACATATATATCTTGCATAGGCATATTGCGACCCAACGTTAGATAGGAAGAAGAAGAAGTAAAAGCGCAAAAAAGGGCCTATTAAATGGTGTGAACCTTGGTCCTAGCCTAATAACGCTTAGTAGGCATTTTATAAGCTATACGCTATATTTATACAAGCTCCTTTACTTTGCCACTTTAACTCTAATCTACCCCTAATAGTAATTACTAACGCTTCTAATTATATATATAGTGGTATACTTCTGCAGCCTTTTAGGTAGGGAGATTAACTCTACTAGCACCTAATTACTTATTACAGTTAGAAGCTTACTAGCCTAGAAGTGCGGTATAATACGCATAATAAGGAATTACTTGCTATAGTATAATGCTTTAGGATATGGCGCTACTACCTTAAGCACACCGCGTATATAACGCGCGTGCTTTGCGATTATAATAATCTTAGGTACTTTATAACTATAAAGAGCTTATTTACTTACTAAGCCCAGTATACTAAGAAACTGGCTAAGTTTGGTTTTAAAATTAAATATAAGCCAGGTAAAGTAAATCCCGCTAACGTATTATCCTAGCGCCTAGATTATGCTAAAGGCTTTAAAGATGGCAGCAAGAGAATAGTCCTTAATGCTATACTGCCTACATTACAGCAAAAGTTGCGGGTTATAGGCCTTGTGGGCGGCCCTAGTGCTACTATACCAAACTAGCAAGTAGCATGCGTATAATATGCAGGCAGCCCTTGCAAATATGGCGCCGGCGGACTAGGGTGTCCTACTATTCTCTTTAAGGCCTCCTTAACTAGCCTAATGGCGTTTAACCCTAAGGAAAATCCCTTAGCCTAGGTAATGGTTCCCTATAATAATCTGGCGAGTTACCTGCGTATTATATATTACTTTACTAGCACCGACTTTACGCAGAGTCTTATGCTATAGTAAGAGGTAGTAGTAGCTGCCTTAGCCGAAATGGCGTTTATAGAACACTCCCCCAAGTTACTGGTTAATTTTATTTATAGAGTACAAGAAAGGGATACCTTTATATACTCTATATATAATTAGTTAACCTAAGAATAAGTTCCTACTAGTAATAAGGACTATACCCTTAATAATTAAGGACTCTTAAGGCAAAATAATAAGGTCTAGATGCTAAATTACATACTACTGTAATAGGAAATCCTTAAGTGGAATTATAACAATCCTATAGATGGCTATTATGGATTTAACCGTACCTGCGAGGTAATTGTGCGGAAGTATACTTAGAACGGTCTTACCAAAGATCTCCGCGAATACCTAGATAACTATAATGCCTGCCAATACTATAAATCGCGCCGCTATAAACCCTATAGTAAGCTATAGCCTCTCTAGGGCCCCACCTAAGCCTAATAATATTATTCACTTAACTTTATTACGGATCTCCCTAAGTCTAAGACTCCTAATAGTATAGAGTGTAACTCCATCCTTATCCTTATAGACCGTTTTATAAAGCTAGTGCGCTACTATCTAGTGTGTAAGATAATTAATGCTACACAACTCGCAGAACTCTTATTTAGAGTTTTTATATAAATAGGGCCCCTAGATAATATTATCTTTAATAGAGGTAGCGTGTTCACAAGCAAGTACTAAAGTACTATATACTACTATCTCCGCGTTTAGTGTAAGCTTAGCACTATATTTTACCCACAGATAGATAGTTAGATAGAACGCCAAAACTAGGAGCTTAAGGTATACCTATATATATTCACAAACTAAAAATAGTCTAATTGGGCCTCCCTACTTAATAAAGTAGCCTTTGCCTATAACCCTAAGATCTATACTACAACAAAGTATTCCCCTATTAAGCTTGCCTATAGCTAGCTGCTAAATATCCTATAATAAAGCCTTGTGGGAAATACCACGGTAGACTTATTAATAGGCTCAGTGTGTAGGTAAATAGGAAGTTAACAATATAACAGTAACAAATAATAACTGGTGGAGTGGTTGCCCAACAGATTAACTCTGATTATATTCTAAGATTTACTACAAAGAAAGAAACTATCTAGGTAGGGACTATGGGTCCTTAAATACACAACCTTACGCCTAAGAAAGTCCTTGCTCTATCTGCTCTGTCTACTCTATTTGCTCTATTACAGATCTTATAAATCCTACAGATTATATAGATTATACTATATAACCTTAGTTACTATTTCTTATTACATAGTTCTACCAGATCCATCCTAGATTGTGCCCTTATTAACTAACTAGCTTCCTCCAACTCCTCTCTAAGTAGTTATAGTATTATACTTAAAGCGTCCATAACACCATCTCTCTCCTCTATATCTTTGTTCTTAAAGATTTCTAATATCTCCAAGTTGTCTACTAGAGGTATAATGTCCGTTTAATTAATTTAGTTAATGTTATTACTTATTATACCTAAGGCTCCTTCTTCTTCTACTACTATTTATTAGTCTTATACCATTGCCGCAATACTATCTCTTGGTGAAGTAATGCTATCTCTATGTTCTTGTTATGCGAAAAAGGGGTTAGTTTATATTGCGCTGGTAAGTCCTTTGTCTTAATAACCCTCTTTCTACTTAGAGTACACTAAAGCGAATATTTAATCCTCCTATGACGTTCGCTTGGTTTCTAACACTAAGTATATGCGTCCTATTACTCTTAATAGCCTTTAAGTACCCTTATTAATTGCTACTAAGGTCCTAGGTTTAATCTACTGTTATAAAGCTTAATAATAAGCTCTTAGTAGCATTGGCTAAACTTTATTATTTTTATAACGCTAAGCAAGAGGCTACCGCTGCTCAATAACAGGCTCTTAACTTTCATTTGGCTGCGTCCACTTAGTTAATCCATCTTAAGAAGGTATATAAAAAGGTTTGTTCTAACATCGGGAAAATATTCGCAGGATAAGATTCAAGTAGACTTTAATTTTCGCGTTTCGCGTAATTAACATGCAATTTAACTAACTTAATATGCAATTAACCAACTTAATATATAATTAACCAACTTAACACGCAATTCGACTAACTTAATATGCAATTAACCAACTTAACACATAATTTAACTAACTTAATATGCAATTAACTAACTTAATACGCAATTCAACTAACTTAATATGCAATTAACTAACTTAACACGCAATTTAACTAACTTAATATATAATTAACCAACTTAACACGTAATTTAACTAACTTAACATATAATTAACTAACTTAACACGTAATTTGACTAACTTAATATATAATTAACTAACTTAACACGCAATTTAACTAACTTAATATGCAATTAACTAACTTAATAACTTTAAAAGCTAACTATATATTTCTTAACACGTAATTAACCTACTTAGTAACTTTAAAAGTTAAATAATACGCAGTTAACCTATTTAATAACTTTAAAAGCCAACTGTATGTTCCTTAACACGCAGTTAACCTACTTAGCAACTTTAAAAGGTAACTGTTTGTACTAACTTAATAGCACGAGTGAGTTGTATCTACGGGCACGAAATACATGTAGTATCGTATGCTTATTTAGATGGTGACTGTCTCTTATATTAAAGCAGACTACGTAGTCTATATACTAATGCGACCTCCCCCTAATTAGTTAGTGCTTCAGGGGTGCACTAGACACGTAAGCGGGTAGTTAGTATACTAAACGCGTAAACGCGTAGTTAGTGTACCGTACGCGTAAGCACGCGTTCGGTACAACAGGTGCTGTAATTATACACTAGCGGTACTTAGAAAATGAAACCACTTATATATAGCCTCCGTAATTGTCTTAATAGAACCATAAAACACATAAGAAAATACATAGGAAATCCCTCCTAAGGTACCTTCTAGGTTGCCTTCCAAATAGTACTCCAAGCTGGCCGTAAGTCCTGCTTACAGTCCGTAAAATAAACTGTACGGCCTTTTAACGGGCCGTAAATGCACCATACGGCCTTCCGACGGGCCATAGCTAAACTATAAATGCTCCGTTAGTCTTGCTCTACCCATTCTATAACCTTTAGGTTAAGCTTATTCGTATTAATTAAGGTTTTAAGAGCTTAATACGGCTTTGCCTTAGTCATAGCGTCTACTAGGTTGTCTCCGCTGCTAATCTATTTAACCTCCGTAATCTCACATCGTTTGTAGGCCTGACGTAAGCACATTAGGTCAACTATGAGCCTCTTCTCTTATGTCGTACCTAGTTTAACTAGGCAGTCGTAAAGGGACTTTAAATCGGTGCATAAAACCAGGGGTAACTACTCCAGTTATAAAATCTTCTAGACCGTTAATTTAATTGCGGCTGCTATATTAAATCCATAAGCTAGTGCATATAGTTCAGAAGCTAGTACACTACGGGTTACTCATTTACACTTAATTAAAGACTAGTGCAGTATATTTGCGTCCTAATTATAGTCCGTAAGTACAATTACAAAGCCAATTTATAATAATAGGTTTTTATTATTAGCAAAAAAGGCGTCCGTAAATGCTAGTAAGCTAAGGGAACTTAGGTCTAGTGGTACAAAAGTAAGTCCCCTTGCTACATTATCAATTTGCCACTAAATGCGCTTATTAAGCTGCTTGATATTTTCTTCTTACAGATCTACTACCTGGGCCGCAAAGGATAAGTCGTAGGCAGATTCGGGTTGGTAGACTATAGCAATATAGGCGCCTCTTGCACGCTATACAGCATATTAGTCCTTTATATTTACGGTCTTACGGGTCTCTCCACGGGAACTAGTGAGGTCCGTAGGCTTTACTATAATAAGCTTTAGGTTTTAAGCTTGGCGTTCCTGGGTCAGCTAGATTAAGTTGCCCTTTTGTATAATTAAGCCTCTGTTAAACTTAATTGGAGTCTGCTTAGTTAACTGCTCTTATAGCTTTACCAGGAACTTAGCTTCTTACAGTTTAGTCTCTTTAGCGTCCGCAAATATCCAGTCTGCTAAGAAGAGGGTATTATCTATTTAGAGTCCAATAATACCAAGGCCGTTTAATAGGCTATATAAAAGGCAGGGGTCGTAAGTTAACTATTCCATTTTAAGTTTACTAACGTAGTGCTAGTAGTATGTCTTAAACTAATAGTTTCCGGCTTCTAGTACTCTATAAAGAGGTTTTATAACCCGTAAAATTGTTCCTAGTTATAGGTTAAGCTTATAGGGTAGTTATATAAAGATATCCCTACTTAGGTAGATATTAGACTGCATATAGACTTATAAGATATCCCGTAAGTAAAGGGCTACGGATTTAGTTTACTATAGTCCAGACATAAGTGCGAGTATAATCCATTAACTAACCTATTAAATTATAGGCGATTGCATAAGGACTAGGTCCTTTCCCTAGTCATTATAAGCTTATACAACGAGCCTTAATTTCTTAAAGGCTTTATTAGTACTAGGGTGCTTAATCTCATTAATAAAGCATAAGTTGAATATACAGACGCCTTACGGAACATCTCTCTCCGTTATAATCGCAAAGACACCCTTTTTAAGTAGTCCGTTAATCTCTTTACGCCGTAAGTCCGTAAAAGGGGTTTCCTATATTAGAACTAATATATCCATAGGCGGAGATTACTTTACGGATATGCCTACGGAGGTTAGGTGGTTCTCTGTTACGGGATTCTTACAGGGGCGTCCTTGGCCACGCTTTATAGCAGGTTTAGTAGGTTTAATAGGTTTCTAGGGGACCTCTAGGGTAGGCAAGGGTGCCTCTAGTTTATTTAATTCAGTAGTCGCTTCTAGTTCGTCTAGCTTAACATCATGGGTGTTTTTAGGCCGAAAGTAGGGTTTTACAGACATGCTTCTAAAGCTAGTTGGCCCGCTAGGAAGCTATACACAGCACGTCTCGTTTTCTACGGCTAGTAGACAGTAAGGTCTATTCTAACTGCCGCTTTTACGCCATACGAGGACTTCAGAGTTAAGCGGGAGGTTATATACTAAGGTCGTATTAGGTCCATTACGGTGGTATAGGGCGTTATTAATAGTTTATTTAGCCCGTAATTTAACTATTTCAGCTATTACCTTCCATATTATAGCTGCTCGTTCCATAATAGATAGGGTAAGAGGGCTTAGGTTACTTATCCTTAGGTAGGCTCTATAAACCAAAAGGGTAGGTACTGGTCCATTAGGGCCAGCGGTATTATTAACAGCTTTTACAGCCATCTGTAAAGCCAGTTCCTTTTAGATATCCTTATACTCGTCCATAATAATCTAATAAGCTTTCTATAGAGCTAGGTAAGCTTGCTTAATAAGCCCAACAGACTAATACGCCTTAACTAGAATAGCTTTTGTTAATATAGCCATAGCTATAGTATACTACTAGAATTCCTTGCTAATAAAGTTCCTACTGGCGTTATAGGTGATATACTTAGGAGGTCTAACGTATGTGTTAATCTAGCAGGTCCGTAAAATATCCCAAATATACTTTGTGGATATATTTTGCAACTAACGGGCGGCTTGGTAGCGGGTTACCTCATTAATTATATATAATACTAGGCTGCTATTAATGTACATAATGTCTACGTATACTAAGTGGTTGAAGTTAAGGTCCTTATAAAGGGTAAACTTAAATCAGCCTAGGGAACGTCCATATTTCTAGCAAAAGAAGCAGTATTTAGTTAGGTAATTAACTGCCTTTCTATTAACATTATCATGTCCAGAGCGTTCAAGGACTCTATATAGCTTTTCGGCTAACGGGTGGCCGAAACGGCAGTACAGACAGTAGATCTCCGTACTAGTAAGGTAGCATAGGTTATAGTCAAAAGATTCCTAAATATAGGTCTATAAAGTCTCTCCCTATATAAGGAACGGGTGTCTAAATTGTTATATAATTAGTAGGGTAACATACTTACTTCTAGGGGCAGTTATAGGGCCAATTAAGGTATCTATAATATTGTTATAGTAAACCTATAACCTATCTATGTCCGCAAGGCAAAGTAAGAAAGGGGTGTCTGCTTTTACTATATAGAAGTTAACTAGGCTAATTAGGGTCTTAACTACAACTAATCTAATTAATACAGTTAAGCCAATGCCAAATTGGACGTTTACGGCCCCAGTTTACATAGTGTTAATATCCGTATTATTATTTGCGGTAGTCCTATATACAAGGTATTGTCCATAACCTATAGTAGACTTCTTAGAGGCGCCTGTGTCAATTATAACACCGTAGAATTTCTTGGGGGTATAGCGTTCTGTGGTAATATATACAAATGGGTCCTACTCGTAATCTATAACATCCGTAACAGGGGTACTTGCGGAATGGTTTTTAGGCACAACTAAGTGTATAAAGGAACGGTTGGCTAATATAGTCATAATATTAAAGGCTTGGCTGTCTGTAAAAGGTCTAAAAGTAGTTAGGAATATCTCTAAGGTCTCCTATTCCTAGTCATCTAGGTTAAAGTTAATTATAAGGGCTTCTATTAACTTATTAGGGGGCTCCTCTTCTTCCTCTCCTTTGTATTTTAAGATAAACTGGCTAATCTATTTATTAAATCTCTTTTTAGACCTATTATGTTCTTCCTAGGTATACCTTATAGACTAATATCCTTCCTTGCTACACACAAAGCATTTCTAGCTTGTTCGTCTACGGGGGTATGCTTTTGTACAGAAGTTACTACAGGGGTTACGGGTGGGACTTAGTTGGTATAGGTACTGCTAGCGGTAACGGCGGTCCATAAAGTAGACATCTAAGTCTATCTACGGATATTAAATATCTATAGTAAAGGCTTAAGTGCTGCCCAGTGGGTTTAAGACTTTATATATTATAATAGAGGAGCATAGGTTATTAATAAGGCCAGCTAAGGCGTTTATAGGCTTATAATAGGCGTATTTATAGGGCTCTACTTCCTAGCAAGCCGTAATAAGTTTATTATACAGGAAGTTGTCTGTTTAAAGCTTAGTATTAAGGCCGTACTATAGGTACCAGAGGTCTTTAATAAGGATTTGCAGACACTCTATAGTTAATTTTTTAGTGTTCTTATTAATTACGGTCCATAGCTTAGTTGCATTCCATTAGGTAAGAATATTACGCCTATATTCCGGTCCTTTAAAGTAGTTATAGGTAGCTTTGCATAGCTTATTAAAGGGGACACCAAGGGGGTTGCTTTTAAGGTTGGTATAGTAGTAGTCAAGTGCTAGGCCGCGCAGTATAGTAGAATAGGCTTGGCTGAACTCTTATTTAGGAATATTAGCCTTCTGGCAGAGGTCCGTAAAGATGGTCAGTTTAAAGTCAAAATTATTATTTTTACCGCTATACTTAGATTCGTTGGTATAGAGCTTAGCTAGGTTAGCTAGCTCCTTACTATAAGTTTTTACTTAGGTGGGTTGCGGATCTGTAACTTGCGGATCTATAGCTTGTGGGTATATAGCTTGCGGATCTATAACTTAAATAGTAGGGGTAATTTGGTCCGTATTTTAGTTTATAGGGGTATTATAATCCATAATTTAAGAGTAGGGTGTATTTTGGCTAATAAGGTTAAGTCTAAAGTCGCTTAGGTTTATAAAATAAATTTAGTTAAGTAGGTTAGGTATAAAGCTAGCGATTACATTAAGTTTAGAAAAAGTAAAGAGTTCTTTAGTTTCTTAGAACTAGTCTAGGATTTCCTCTTTAATCTATTCTGTTTGGTCCTTCTCGTGTATTATGTTGTATAAGGACTGTATAATAGTAACTTATTTATTCCTTTTAACCTATACACCTTGGTTACGTAAAAGGGTTCGTAGTTTATAAATAGTAACAGGGTTGCAGGCCTTAAAAATAGCTTCCATAAAGTCTGCAAAGTCTTCCTAGTATTGCTCCTATAGGTCGTTATTTATAAGCTTAAAGTATTTATATTTAAGAATTTTAAAACTAATATAGTCGTTAACGTTGTTTATAGACATAACGTCAACTCCTTATCTCTACTTCTTTTAACCTTTACTAACTTGCTTGCTGATGTCTGCTATACTATAGTATAGTATAGTGCGTAGCGGGTGGTAGCAGCTTGTAACAGGTAGGGGAGGTCTTATAACGGTCCATAAAATCGATTAACGGGTCCGTAATAGTTTGTAGAAGGGTAGGGGGTTTCTATAAAAGGTCCGAAGAGGTTTAAGGTTCAAGGGGGTTAAGGATAGGGGTTCTGTATAGGTCTGTATTCACATCTATAACTTCTAGTAAACCGTACTAAGACTTAAATAAGTATATAGAGTTGGAGATAAGTCCATAATCCCTAACTTCCGACCTTCTAGTAGGTCGTACTAGGAGTCTAAATAGGTGGTCACTGTCATGTATATTGCTTGGGGGGAGGTATTAAGTGATTGCTAATCTATATGCGCTTACTAATCAGTATTCATACTAACTTAATAGCACGAGTAAGTTGTATCCACGGGCACGAAATATATGTAGTATTATATGCTTGTTTAGATGGTAACTGTCTCTTGTATTAAAGCAGACTATGTGGTCTATATACTGATGCGACCTCCCCCTGATTAGTCAGTGCTTTAGGGGTGCACTAGACGCGTAAGTGGGTGGTTAGTGCACCAAACGCGTAAACGCGTAGTTAGTGTACCGTACGCGTAAGCACGCGTTCGGTACGACAGGTGCTGTAATTATATAGTAACTATATATTTCTTAATATACAATTAAGGTAAAGTTATATACTATATATTTAACTATTATATATTATCTAATATAATCTTATATAATCTTATATAGTTTTATTACTTGGAGGCTCTATATAAGGCTCTGCATGAGGCTTTATACGAAGCTCTATATAAAGCTCTACACGAAGCTTTATATAAAGCTCTACACGAAGCTCTATACAAAGCTCTACACGAAGCTCTACACGAAGCTCTGCGTACAGAGGCTCTGCACGAAGCTCTGCACGAAGCTCTGCACGAAGCTCTGCACGAAGCTCTGCACGAAGCTCTGCACGAAGCTCTGCACGAAGCTCTGCACGAAGCTCTGCACGAAGCTCTACGTACAGAGGCTC